>Ga0154388_1268_pt2 | contig 43657 bp, 28 predicted proteins | sample RifGroB1_FD_105631 | JGI IMG/M metagenome (GOLD analysis project Ga0154388, IMG submission 105631) | Spirochaetes bacterium GWB1_27_13
TTCTCAAATCAATATACGAGTCATAAATTTTCTGCTGTTGGAGAACTTATAGAATTGAAAAAAATTGATATAATATTTATAGGTATAATAAATTTGGGCAATACTATTTGTGAGATAATGCTAACAGAAGATGATGTAAAAGAAATTAAAATTGGAGACAAAGTTTTAGTAGCATCAAAATCCTTTAACCCAATTGTAAAAAAAATCCCAATTATTTAATTTCGCCATAATATTTTTTAGAAAAAAAAATATCTTTTGATTTGTTTTTTTTAAAGAAATATTAGTAAGTTAGTTCTCTTTGGCTTTTTATAACCTCATTTAAATTATCTTGTATATCAAGTTGTCTTTGAACATTCTTTAAACTTTTTTTTGCTGGTGAGAAATTTGGTTCTTTTTCTATGATTTTTTCGAGAATTTCTTTGGCTTCTTGGTAATTTCCGCTATTCATTAAGTGTAGTGCAACAGAATACATTTTTTTGATTATAAGCTCGTTTTTACCCCTACCCAGGTCTCCTAATTTAAGAGATGCAGAAATGCTAAATCTTGCAAGATCAACAAAATCTGGGTTATAGATAGCACTTATTGTAAAATCATCAAAATTTAAATTAAAACCCAATGAAAAAGATGGATTTGATTTTACAACAAAACCAAGTATTAATGAAGAATATTTTGTAAAATACCATTCCATTCCACTACTAACACTCCAATTCTTGTAAGTTAGTTCTGAATAATTTATAAGATAGTCAAGATCAACACTCATTAATAATTGTTCTATTGGTTTATATGCCAAACCAACACTTATTTTTGTAGGAGGAGGTTCACCATCAGTAAAAGGTCCTATATTTTTTAAAGCAAGTCCAATAGAAAAATTCTTTTCATTCTTTTTATAGGCTTTTAAAAAATTGAATTTTGTTAAAATGCCAATATCAAATGCAACATTGACCCTCGATTGATTTAAAGCAATGCTATCTGGAACTCCATAAATATACAATTTAATATTTCCACCAACTGACAAACCAAAAAAATCATAGCTTTTTAAAAAATTATAAGAGCCATTTAATGTTATAACAGTATAATTAATTATGCCACTGCCCACATCTATACCAAATTTGTCGTAATGAGTAAAAGGAATATAAAGCATTCTTGTACCAATACCAAGACCAAGATTATTAAATCTCATCGTATATGCGATTGTATTATAATTAACATCACCCATTAATTTGTTATGAGAAAAAAATAATTCTGTAAAATTTAGAGAGGCTGTCCCTGCTGGGTTTGACTCAAGGGTACTAATATCATCTGCAACTGCGGTAAATGCTCCAGAAAAACCTACTTGTCTACCACCATATCCAGTATTTAGGAATGGAAAGAATGTAGTACCATAATCTCCTCCAATTTTTAAGAAAAAATTTTCAACATTAAGATATGTCTGCAAAAAATTATTCTCAAAATCAGTTTCTGCAAAAACAAAAAGATTAGTTATTAAAAATATGTTTATAAATAAAATTTTTAGCTTTTTCATACTTGTACCCATTACATTATAATATACTCTCATTTTCTAAATTTTTCAAGAGTTTTTGTATAAATTATCGGCTTAATTTGTTATTAAAAAGAATGTTATAACACGGATTAATCAGATTTTCACGGATTGACACAGATTAAATCGTGTAATTACATACAATAACTGTACTTAACTTTTATAATGACAATTGTTCAAATTGTCATTATATACCTAAAATTAATGAAATTGTCCCAATTTCATTAATTTTAGGTATATAATTTTTGACAAATTAAAAACTTTTTGGCATAAATTAAAAAAACTCAAATGGTATAAAAATTGTTAACTTAACAAAAATCTAAATATTTTTTCAATAACATTCAAATTTAAAAATTAAATATTTTTTGTTGAAAAACTTTTTTTATTTTGTTAGTATATAACACGGATTAGTTAGATTATCGCAGATTAACACAGATTAGATTTGTAAATAAATAAGCAAATAGTATAAAAAAGCATAATCCGTGTAATCCACTACCTTGATGGGTAGAAAATCTGTGTTAAATCCGTGTTATAATATTTTTGGAGAAAAATTTATGAAAAAAGCTTTGATTACAGGTATAACAGGTCAAGACGGCTCTTATTTAGCAGAAATTCTTTTAAATAAAGGATATGAAGTTCATGGAATGATCCGTCGTTCAAGTCTTATAAATACTCATAGAATAGATCATTTGTATAAAGACCCACACACTAAAAATGTTAATTTTTTATTACATTATGGAGATTTGACAGATTCTACAAATATAATTAGGTTAATACAACAGATTCAGCCAGATGAGATATACAATCTTGCTGCTATGAGTCATGTAAAAGTTTCTTTTGACACACCAGAATATACAGGAAACGCCGACGGTCTTGGCACTCTAAGATTTTTGGAAGCAATTAGACTTTTGGGAATGGAAACAAAAACTAAATTTTATCAAGCATCTACCAGTGAACTTTATGGTAAGGTTGTAGAAACTCCACAAAAAGAAACAACTCCATTCTACCCTCGTTCTCCTTATGGTGTTGCAAAAATTTATGGTTATTGGATTACTGTAAATTATAGAGAGGCTTACAATATTTTTGCAAGTAACGGGATTTTATTTAACCATGAGTCTCCAAGAAGAGGTGAAACTTTTGTTACTCGAAAAATCACGATGGCAGTAGCGTCTATAAAAGCTGGAATACAAGATAAACTATATCTTGGCAATATTGATTCAAAAAGAGACTGGGGATATGCTAAGGATTATGTTGAAGGAATGTGGATGATTTTACAACACGATAAAGCAGATGATTTTGTTTTATCAACTGGCGAAACACATTCTGTTAGAGAATTTATTGAACTTTCTTTTTCTGAACTTGGCATTGGTATAGAATGGCGAGGTACTGGGATAGATGAAAAAGGCTACTGCAAAAAAACTGGTAAATGCCTTGTTGAAATAGATCCAAAATATTTTAGACCAACAGAAGTTGATTTATTACTTGGGGATTCGACAAAAGCAAGAACAACTCTTGGCTGGAAACCAAAAACAAGCTTTAGAGAATTAGTTTCTATGATGGTTAAAGAAGACTATGATTTAGTTCAAAAGAAAAAGACTATTACTTTTTAAGAAAAAATAAACACATTTAGTAAGATTACATAGATTAATTTGTTTTATTCTATGTAATCTTTTTTATTTGTGGAGATTTCTTGAAAATTTTTGCAATAAAACGCAACTTCCCCTAAAATTTCTAAGAAAACAATATTTATCTTGTTTATATAAAAAGAGTTATAGAATTTGATTCTTAAAATGTATCATAACTACAAATATGGGTTTAGTTTAATTTCAAGATTTTCTAAGATGTTTTCTTGATCTTTTGGTAATTCTTGAGGGATTGTTTTTATCTGTATTTGTCTTTAAGCAATAACATCCTGCAAGTTTAAAATACTCATCAATTAGGGCTTGATTTTTCTCTATAACTTTGTTGAATGAGGTAAGAGTGGCAAATTTCCCATTAATTTCTTTAACTAGTTTTATGTAACACCTTATGACTATTATCGTGGTAATCCTAATCTAATATTTGAAGAAAGAAGACTAAAAATAGATAAATCTAAAGAAAATAGAAAAAAAATAAATATTAGACTTAAACACTCTCTATTTTAACTTAATTAAAATTGCATATTTTAGAAAAGCATTATAGTTTTTTAATTCTTTGGCAAACTAATAACTATGAATCAAATCAACAAATTTCTTTTTATCCTCAGGGGAAACATCAAAAAATCCAGAGCCTGCAACAATAACATCAGTACCAATTTTTAGTACTTTTTCTACATTAGCAAGTTGGATACCACCATCAATTTGAATTAAGTATTTGTAATTATTTTTTTGTCTTAAATTATTTAACTCTTCTATTTTTTTGAAAGTGTATTCAATACATTTTTGTCCCGAAAATCCAGGATTTACACTCATAATTAAAATTAAATCAACAAGTGGTAAATAATGCTCTAATACACTAACTGGAGTTGTTGGATTTATTGTAATACCTGCAAGTTTATTATTTTCTTTAATTTGAGCAATAAGTCTATCCCCATGAATAGCTGCTTCGTAATGAAAATTTATCAAATCAGCATTTGCTTTTACAAAAGGTATAATATGGTCTGCTGGATTTGTAACCATTAGATGAACATCACAAAAACAATTGTTTTGTTTTTTTATATCAGCAACAATTTTACTACCAAAACTAAGTTGTGGTACAAAATGCCCATCCATTACATCAATATGCATCCAATCAGCACCAGAATTTAATGCAGATTCAATATTTTCACCAAGTTTATAAAAATTAGCTGAAAGTATAGAAGGTGATAATTTTGCCATTTATTTCCTACCTGTTTTTTTAATTTTTTTTACATTCTTATAACACAGATTAATCAGATTGTCGCGGATTGACACAGATTAAATCGTGTAAATATATACAATAACTATATTTAACTTTTTGAATTTGTGGCAAATCAAAACTTTTGGTATAGTTAAAAACAATTACTTTTTTTCAAGTTTTTCTTCTATAAAGAATCTAGTAATTGTATCGCCTATAAGTATTTTATCTGTATAAAAAATTTGGGTTTTCTTTTTTAACTCTTTGCCATTTAAATAGGTAGAATTTCTTGAACCTAAATCCTCAATAAAAAACTGCTCATTATCATCGATTGTAATCTGGCAATGTTCTTTACTAATTAGTGGGTCTTTTATTACAAAATCGCATTCATCAGACCTTCCAATTATAATTTTTTGTTTATCAATTATAAACGTTTTTCCCAAAAAATTTGGAGATAATACAACTAAAATGCCTTTATTTGATAAAATAGAATTTTTTGTAATTTTATTATTATAATATAATTCAGTATTTAAATCTTTACTCATTTTTCCATAATAAAAAAAACAAATTGATTTGTCAAATTTATTTATTAAAAAATTTATTTTAAGTTTATTTTTAAGTTTGGAAATATAAGCGTTTCGATAATATCTCTATTTTATTGTGCAATAATAATAAAATCTGACTCTAATATCTATAACATAGATTAATCAGATTGTCGCAAATTAAAATCACATAATTACTTGATATTAAAGTAATTTAATTTTATATTTTTTAATTATTTAAGTTAATTATTAATAAAAAATAAATTGATTTTTTAATAAAAAATGGTAAGATTATAACACTGATTTACACAGATTAGGAAAGATTGACACAGATTACGCTGGTTGTTATTAAACAAGCAAAAAAATTAGAAAAAAATATTAATTTAATAAAAACTAATAAAATCTGAGTTAATCCGTGCAAATCCGTGTTATATGGAGGGAAAATATTATGAAAAAATATAGAAGTAGAACAGTTACAGAAGGGCGAACTCGTGCTGGTGCAAGGTCTTTATGGCGTGCAAATGGTATGAAAGAAGAAGATTTTGATAAACCAATTATAGCAATAGTAAATTCTTTTACTCAATTTGTACCAGGTCATGTTCATTTGAGAGAAATAGGTAAAATGGTCAAAGAAATGATTGATGCAAATGGTGGTTTTGGTGCTGAGTTTGAAACAATAGCGATAGATGATGGGATAGCAATGGGACATGATGGAATGCTTTATTCTTTACCATCAAGGGATTTAATTGCTGATAGTGTAGAATATATGGTTAATGCTCATTGTGCAGATGCAATGATTTGTATCCCAAACTGTGATAAGATAGTACCAGGTATGCTTATGGCTTCGATGAGACTTAATATTCCAACTATATTTGTGTCTGGTGGACCTATGGAGGCAGGAGTTTACAAAGGTCAAAAATATGACTTAATCGACGCTATGGTTAAAGGTGGGGATGCAAACTATCCAGAAAGTGAACTTAATGAACTCGAAAAATTGGCGTGTCCAACTTGCGGAAGCTGCTCTGGCATGTTTACTGCAAACTCAATGAACTGTCTAACAGAAGCATTAGGAATGGGTTTACCGGGAAATGGAACATTACTTGCCACACATAGTTTAAGAAAAAAACTTTTTGAAGATGCAAGCAAAAGAATAGTACAAATGGCAAAAGAATATTATGTTGATGGAAATGATAAAGTTTTACCTCGTTCAATTGCAACAAAAAAGACTTTTGAGAATGCTATGACTTTGGACATTGCAATGGGTGGTTCTACAAATACAGTATTACACTTACTTGCTGTTGCTGGTGAAGCAGAAGTTGATTTTACAATGCAAGATATTGATTCTCTTTCAAGAAAAGTTCCTCATATCTGTAAAGTTGCCCCTTCTTCTCATTATCACATTGAGGATGTAAGTAGAGCAGGTGGAATTTTTTCTATAATTGGCGAACTTGATAAAAAAGGTTTAATTTATAGGGATTGTATGACAATTCAAGGAAAAACTGTTTATGATGTTATTAAAGAAAATGATATAAACGGTGGTTATAAAGAACTTACTGAAGATGCTAAAAAAAGAGCATTATCAGCTCCTTGTGGGGTAAGAAATCTCGTGGCATTCTCCCAATCAAATATGCACAAAGATACTGATTTGGATAGAATTAATGGTTGTATTAGAGATTTTGAGCATGCTTATAATAAAGATGGTGGACTTGCTGTATTATTTGGAAATATCGCAGAAAATGGATGTATTGTAAAAACGGCTGGTGTTGATCCTTCTATATATAAATTTAGCGGAAAAGCAAAAGTTTTTGACTCACAAGAACAGGCAAGCGATGCTATTCTTGCAGACAAGATAACTAAAGGCGATATAGTAATAATTCGATATGAAGGACCTCAAGGCGGACCTGGTATGCAAGAAATGCTTTATCCAACAACTTATCTAAAATCTAAAAAACTCGATAAAGATTGTGCTTTATTGACAGATGGTAGATTTAGTGGTGGAACTGCTGGACTTTCTATCGGGCATGTGTCTCCGGAGGCTGGCAGTGGTGGATTAATTGCTTTGGTAGAAGATGGCGATGTGATCCAAATAAATATCCCAGAAAGAAAAATAAATTTAGATGTAAATAAAGAAGAACTCGAAAAAAGAAAAGAAAAAATATTAAAAGAAGGTGGATATAAACCAAAAAGAGTTAGAAAAATATCAACTGCCCTAAAACTCTATGGAATGTTTGCAACAAGTGCAGACAAAGGGGCAATTAGAGATATTAGTAAGATTAAGTAAAAACTGTCTTGGGAAAAAATTATCCGCTCCCTCAGTTTTTAAAAATGGGATTTATAACACGAAGTTTCACGAAGATTTAATTTACAAAAAAGATTTTTTTGTATTTATTCGTGAACTTCGTAGTAATATTTTCCCAATTAATAAAATTTTAACAAACTCAACTTATTTGATTATAATTATAAATTTTTTATGTTAAATCAATTCATTTTTTATCAAAAAAAATAGATTTATATTTAATATTTATATTTTTTTTATTATTTTATTGATTTTTATGATATTATCAATTATAATTTTGCTATTATTATATCATAAAAGAGTAAATATACGAATACAATTAGGTGATATTGTCATTGTTGATGATTATATTACAATTTAATTTTAATAACTTTTAAAAATCAATAATAAACTCTGGTTATAATGTAAGAAGTACTACATTAACGATTATAAAAATTTACCACCAGCATTAATTCTACTCAATGTACAAATGCCAGATATTGATGATTTTGAAGTTTGCAAGATTCTAAAGAGTAAAGAAAAAACAAAAAAAATTGATATTTTGATAACTGACCAAAAAATGTCTGGAACTGAATTTTGTTATAAAACAATTCCTCTGTATCTGAATATTTTAAAATTATAATAATAGGATTAATTGACAATCCTGAAATAAATGTTTAAAAGCAAGGAATAATAAAAAAAGTTTTTTTTACCTATACATATCGATACATTGGTAATTTATATAAATCAGTTGATAAATGAGAATAAAATTTATAATAAAAAATATAACTTAGATTTATGATGGTATTATACTCTAAAAATTATGATAAATTCAATTAATTTGATTATAAATTGTAAAAGGGTTTAATTTAACAATTGGTTTGATTGTTGACGTTAAGTTAGTTAATAATATTAAATATTTTTTAAAATTTAATCTCATAATCTTGTAAAAATATTGCATATTATAAAAAATAATGTTAAAATGATTATAATATTTCTAATATTGTGGATATTTTGGTATGGAAATTTATGAGGGTATAGCCGCATCACCTGGCATTGCCATTGGTGAAGCTTTTATTTATAATCAGGAGCTTCTAATTCCTAAATACTCAATTTCAGAAATGCAGGTTGAGCTTGAAATAGACAGATTCTATGTCGCTTTAAGAAAGACAAAAGAAGAATATGAAAAGCTCAGAAATAAAATTGTTGCTGAAATGAGTGAGGACGAGGGTAAATTCCTTGATACTCATATATTAATGACAGAAGATCAATCTTTAATACAAGAAGTAGTAGAAAGATTAAGAGAAGAAAAAAAGAATGTAGAATGGATTATCTATCAGGTAGTAGATTCTCTTTTTAAAAAATTTAGACAAATGGAAGATGAATACTTTAGAGATAGAGCAGTTGACGTTTTAGATATTGGCAGAAAATTGATTCAGAAACTACTATCACAAAAAAATTCATCTTTATCAGATATATCAAAAGATGTTATAGTAATAAGTAGTGATTTAACTGTAAGCGATACTGCAAGTATGAACAAAAAACATGTTTTTGGATTCGTAACAGAACTTGGCGGAAGAACTTCTCATGTCGCTATACTAGCAAGAGCTCTTGGAATACCAGCAGTACTTGGCATAAAAGATATTTCTCATAAAATTAATACTGGTGATATGGTCATAATAGATGGTCTTCGTGGTAGAATTATAGTAAACCCTAACGAAGAAACAACAATGGATTATGGTCATGAAAAAACTAATTATGAAAAATTAGAAAATTCTTATCTTGCACTAAAAGATTTACCGTCCGAAACTCTTGATGGTAAAAAAATAATTTTAAAAGCAAATATGGAAATCCCTGAACAAGAAATAGATTCTGTTATATTCCATGGTGCAGAAGGAATTGGTTTATATAGATCAGAATTCCTATATTTATCTAAAAAAAGAAAAGTTTTACCTACTGAAGAGCAACAATTTAATGCTTATAAATTTGTTCTTGAAAAATTTCCTAATCATAATGTAACAATTAGAACTTTAGACCTTGGTGGCGATAAAGTTTTAGAAGGTGTAACGGAAAGAGAATCAAACCCATATCTTGGTTGGAGGGCAATTAGGTTTTGTCTTTCAAGACCTGATATATTTAAAATTCAACTTAGAGCATTGTATAGAGCATCTATTTTTGGTAATCTGCAAATTATGTTTCCTATGATTACTGGAGCAGAAGAAGTAGATCAAATAAATCAAATAATAGATCAGGTAAAAAAAGATTTACGAAAAGAAAATATTAATTTTAAAGAAGATGTCCCTGTTGGATTGATGATTGAGACGCCAGGAGCAGTTTTGATTACAGATTTACTTGCGAAAAAATCAGACTTTTTTAGTATAGGTACAAATGATTTAATCCAATATACTCTTGCTTGTGATAGAGGCAATGAAAAAGTTGCTTATTTATATGAACCATTGCATCCTGCTGTGCTTAAATTATTAAAAATGACTATCGACAATGCTCATAAAGAAAATTTAAAAGTTAGTTTGTGTGGTGAAATGAGTTCTGATATTGAATCAGTTATTGCTTTAGTTGGTCTTGGCATTGATGAACTTTCTATGGGACCTATTAGCATTCTCGAAGTAAAAGAAATAATTAGAAGTTTAAAATATGAAGAAACGAAAAAACTTTCTGAAGAATTATTAAAGATGAAAGACTATTTTGAAATAAAAAAACGAATTCAAAACTGGATGAAAACAAACTTAAAAAATCATATTTTCATCAAATCATCAAACTTTAAAAAGAAATAAAATTTAACTAAGAAAGACAAAAAATATGAATAAAATTCCTTTAGTTGCGATACTAGGTAGACCGAATGTTGGTAAGTCTACCCTATTTAATCGCTTGATTAAAAAAAGAAAAGCTATAATTGATCCTACACCTGGTGTTACTCGCGATATTATTTTTGGAGAATTAATTTATAATGATAATAAGACTATAAAATTTCTTGATACTGGCGGACTTACTGATGAAGGAGATGAGCTAAATATTTTAGTTCAAAAAAAATCAAGAGAAGCATTAAAAGATGCTGATTTAGTTATATTCTTAGTGGAATCAAATAAAAGTCTTCCAATAGAGATAGAATACATTGAAATACTAAGAAAATTAAATAAAAAGTCTATAATAGTTGTAAATAAATGTGATATTCCAGAAAAAGATATTAATATAAATGAATATTATCAATATGGGCTTGGGGAACCTCTTGCAATTTCGGCAAGTCACAACAGAAATATTGATGTATTGTTAGAAAGAATAATTGAAAACCTTCCAGAAGAACAAGAAATTGAAATAAAAGAAGAGGAAGAGAAAGATGTAATTAGAATTGCAATTGTAGGTAAACCAAATGTTGGAAAATCGTCTTTATTAAATAAAATCATTGGACAAGAAAGAAGTATAGTTTCTTCAATTCCTGGTACTACAAGAGATGTTGTCGATGGAAAATTTAATTATGATAACAAAGAATTCATAATTTTGGATACAGCAGGCATTAGAAGGAAATCTAGGGTTAATGAAGATATAGAATATTATTCTGTAAATAGAGCAATTAAATCTATTAGCGATGCTAACATTATATTTTTAGTTATTGACTCTGTTGAAAATATATCTGATCAGGATAAAAAGATAACAGATCAAATAATAAAAAATGGTAAAGCATTAATATTAGTTTTAAATAAATGGGACCTCGTTGATAAAAATCAGGATGTCTTAAATGAAAAAAAAGAAATGTTACTTTATAAATTTCCAATTGTTGAATTTGCTCCTATTATTCCAATATCTGCAAAAACAGGAAAAGGTGTCGAGAATTTATTAAAAACTTCAATAAAAATATTTAATCAATACAAAAGAAGGATAGGAACATCAGAATTAAACGATTTTATTGCCGAAGTGGTAAAAAAATATACACCAGCGTCAAAGCAGGGGGTATTAAAAATTTATTATGGAACACAAATTAAGGCTATGCCTGTAGAATTTGTATTCTTTATAAACAAAAAGAAATTATTAACTGAGAATTATAAACAATATATTATTAATCGTTTTAGAGAAAAATTTAATTATACTGGTATTCCAATACAAATTCATTTTAGAGATAAAGACAAAAAAGAAGAATAAGAAATTATAACACAGATTTAAAAAATAGACAAATTTAATAAAGATGTAGGATTAGTTGTATATTTGTTATGAAAAATAATACAAAGAGGCTGACTTTCGAGTCAGCCTCTTTTTTTATCTCGCCAATTAAGGTTTAATTGGACTTTGAGCGATTGGGTCAGTTGTTAATGTTAGGTCAAATTGTAAGTATTTTGTTAGCGTAGGCTTATAAGCATCGCTTGCAGTTGTGGAAGGAGACATTCCATAAGTCCATTCACTGCCACCTGTTTTATTTAAAAACATAATCAACAAATTAACTTTATCTGGATTCCCAATTGCTGTTCGAGGTATTCTTAATTCTAATGATTGGTTAGCCCAATCTCTTTGTAAGTCAGTTCCTTGTGTTAAACTCAAAGGATTTGTCCAACTCCAGCTTGAGCCACCCCAGTTTGCATTATTAAAATTATCCCAATTAGATGACCAATTTATTACATAGTGTGCAGTAAATGGTAACGTATAAGTTTGGGTATTGTAAGTTACACCAGTCGTTGTGCCACCAGTTCCACCCTCTTTACCAACATAAACAACCAATAATTTATTTGAATCGTTTGCACTTACATCTCCACCTTTATATCCAATATAAACATAAGAAGCATCCCATGTTATATAAGAAATATAACCACTTGTAGATGTGTTAAATTGTTCTTTTGTTGTGTCCCATTCTCCTGAAGTATTAATTGTTCCATCCATTGTAATCGTGTGTTCGTAAGCTGGATTTAATCTTGTTACTGTTAAAGTATAAGTTCTTGTTACTGTGCCGTCTTCTGATGTAACTTTTACATCAATTGTATTTGCACCAACATTCAACGCTAAAGCACCAGATGGACTACCTGCTGTAACAGAAGAATAGCTACCAGCATTAACTCTAACTTGAATAGTTGAAGTTACACCAGATGGAACTGATGGAGTTACTGTTATAGAAGATGTTGCATTACTTACTGATGCTGAGTAAGAATATGTAGTTCCCGAAAAACTTGGACTTAAACTTCCGCTTGATAATGTCAAACCTGAAAGATTAGCAAATTTGCTGTTATGTGCCCAAATTGCAAAGTCTGTCCCAACATAAATAATTTGATAATTGCTTGGATTATACGTTGAAGTTGTACCAATCTTAACAGCGATGTTACTTGTGCCAACTCTTGCACCGTATTCTGTTGCTGTTGCAGTATCGATTGTTACAGCACTTGTATTTGTTATGCCGTATTCTTTTCTGATACTAATTAATTGTTTTAAGTGATCTTGTGCTGTTTGACCTTCATCAAAGAAATGTTGCCAAGCTACACAAGGTACACCAGGATGTGTTAAAGTATAAACATAAGCAAGATATACTTTATCATCTTTTAGTTTCCAATGACCTTGTGTACTACCTGTATCATGGTTATCAACGAAAGTAACAGCATTCTCAGGATGCCAGCCTATGTAACCAGCTGGAGTTCCATAGACAGATTTTAATACATTCATCGTAGGATATGTATAACTTGTCGAGCCTATTGTTGGGTAGGTAGAATATTTATACCAACCAAACGCAGCATTCAATTTATTTTTTGTATCAAAATCAAAGATTAAAGATTTTGTACCACCGCTTGTTGTAGCATTTACCCATGAGTCAAGATTTTCCTGCGGAGTATTATCTTCCCAAAGCTCACCAACAGAAAACTCTGGAGAAGTCTTTGAGTTGTAAAGTCCTACATAATCACCTTTATAGCCTTTGACATAATCATATCTCCAGCCTTTAAAGCCTACATCGTTTTTGAGTAAATCATTCATCCAGTCTATGATTTTTTTCTGAACAACGATGTTAGTATGGTCTAAGTCTCTACCGTAATCATAAATAGCTCCAGTATCACTCCAACCTCTCTTCGTTGTATCAAAGTTATATTGTGGACTTGTTACATTTGAGAATACTTCATCGTCATAAGTGATACTAGAAAAACTACCTGTAACATCCATTGTTGGGTCTGTAAAATCAGCCCAGCTTGCTGTCCCACATCTATGATTTATGACAATATCAGCAATTGCTTTAGCACTGTGTCCGCTCGTTCCGCTATTATATATATAAGAAATCGCATCTTTTAATTGTTGCTTTGTTCCATAGTCAGAGTCGAGTAGTGTTAGTTGTGTCGGTAAATAACCTTCATTGTAACCAACTCTTGGACCAGGTGCTGCTTTTGATACAGGTGGAAACCATACCCATTGGAAATTATCTCTAATTGATTGAGCATTCTCTTGCATGATTACGTACCAGTATTTATTTGGTCCTGTATCTTTTGTTTTAACACTATCCCAATGGAAACCCTGTAACATAACTTCAGAGCCAAAAGTACTTGAGATAGAATAAGGTGCTGTTATTGCATATCGTTTTTCTACGACAGTTGAGTTGTTAAATCCAGATTTAATAGCAATAGCTTTTATTTGATAACCACCTTTACCATTTACACCAGATGCAGTTAAGCTAATAGGAGTAGAATAAGTTAGTCCATTTGTTGGGTCTGTTCCATCAAGAGTATATTTAATTGTTGCACCTGTAGTTGCACTCGTTATAGTTAATGATTGTGTCGAAGTATAAACTCCACTGTCAATACTAAACTCTGGATTTGCAACAGTTTCAATTCCAGTTGTCGATACTTCTTCAAAAATTACTGTTGACCATGCTTTAACTCCATAAGTTCCAGAAAGTTCTGCACCAGAGGCAACATCCCAGTAGTTATTATTGGATTCGCACCAGCTACCAGTATCGATTATTCTTATCCATTTTTTGCCAGCATCAGCTGCTGGTATTGTAAAAGTAACATCTGCACTATATGAGTTTATAAACACTAAGAAATCATGATCACCTTTTGAGCTACCATCAATCCTAATCCAAACACATCTGTCGCTTGTTGACAAATCACTTGCTCCGTCTTCTTTTTTAAATGTATAAGACACAGAGTAATCATTTTGTCTTAAAGCATGATGTGCGTTTCTTATTCCAATTAAGTTTTTAACAAATAAGAATAAAGCATTTTTGCTATCTGCATTTGCATCAGTACCAAAATTATTGTGATATGCACCACCATTGCCAGTAGCAACAGCATTTGGGCTATCTGTATTTATCATGTTGTAGTTGCTCCATGTTGCAACACTATCAACATTGTAAGGGTTGTTGTTACCATTTTGTGTTCTTGCAAACTCATCACCATAAACTGTCATTGGTACACCACGAGAGAAAAACTGAATTGTCCAGAAATTTTTTAACTGCTGTCTTCTTAGAGCCTGATTGTTTCCAGTATCCCACGAATCATTATCTCCGCTTCCTCCATCAGAAGGACCAAATGGCCAAGTAACACCATTATTTTTATCATTGTAGCTAACAACATCCATTAATGTAAAACCATCGTGAGCTACGATAAAGTTTACTGATTTTTGAGGACCGCCTTGATCATAAAAACCTGTATGTATATTACCAGAGCTTCTATCCAAAGGTCCATACGAACCATTAAATACATCACCAAGTGATGGATAGCCAGTTGTCTTATATCCGCCACCTTTGACAAATTTTCTTACAGAGTCTCTATAAAAACCATTCCATTCACCCCAACCAGAAGGGAAGTTAGAAACTTGATAACCACCTGGCCATTGAGTATCCCAAGCCTCTGCTATCATTTCAGCATTTCTACTAGCACCGAGTGTTGCTATATCAACAATTGTTTGACTACTTGTATTGAATGTATAGTCTGGTGAAGTTCCTCTACCAAGTACTGGTGCTAAGTCAAATCTAAATCCATCGACTCCCATATCGTCAAGCCAATAAGTTAGCGAGTCAATTATAAATTTGCGTACTGGTGGGTTTGCGGCATACATATTGTTGCCACAGCCAGTTGTTTGCCAATAATCTGATTTATCTGTAGAAACTAAAGAATAATATTCAGCATTATCAAATCCTCTAAAACATGTAATTTCATCACATTTTTTAGTTCCGTCCCAGTTTCCACCTTCGCCAGTGTGATTATAAACAACATCAAGGTAAACTTCCATTCCTTCATCGTGGAATGCTTTAACCATTTCTTTAAACTCTTTTGTAGGACCACCAGATGTCTTATCATAAGAATACCTTCTATCTGGTGCAAAGAAACCATAAGTCATATAACCCCAATAGTTTCCACCAGACTGTGTATCTGGATTTATATCATTAGCCGTCTCATGTACTGGCAAAAATTCAACTGTTGTATAACCAAGTGATTTAAGGTATTTTGCCATATAACCAGCACCTTTATATGTTCCTCTATATGAGTCTGGAACACTAACAACACTTTCAAAGCCAGATATACCAGATAAAATTGTTTGGAGGTTCACTACTGATGGGTGTTTTGTCAAACCTCTAACATGAGTCTCATATATAATAGAATCTTTTTGTGCTATATTAGGTTTACTTCCAAAAGAAGTAGTGTCTTTTAGTAATATTGATTTTGGTGCCCATTTTCCAGTGTCATAGATTCTTCTATCAACACCTTGATATACATGATCACTAGATGTATCAGTACCACCAGTTCCATACATTCCACCATCATGACCCGCTGCTGTCATTGCAGGAGTTTCTTTATCGTGACTTAATTCTTTAGCATAAGGGTCATACAATACTTTGTTTGGATTGAATCTATTTCCATTGCTATCAACATCTATTATATAACCAGCATTACTGTTTCCTCTTGTCCAACCTGCGTTATAAGTCCAGTTTGGTCCCCATGTTCTAAATGCGTAATAAGTTCCATTTGAAAGTCCTGATGTATGATTTACTTTCGCTCGCCAAATATTATCGCTTCCTTTAGCCATATCGCAAGACCATACCGCATCGGCACCAGTTGCTTGAGAATAAATTTCTAACATTACTTTTGTAGCATTCTTAGAATAAACAGCAAAAGTCGCTTCTCCTGGTACAGCACTAACAAAGTTTGCACCCAATGGATAAGTTGCTGTTCCCCAATTGGCTTCGTCAACTTTTAGATAACCAGGCAATTGTATAGTATAAGTTTGGTAAGAAATATCAGAAGGTAATAAACTATCGTCTTCCATGTAGGCAATTGCTTTTACTGTTTGACTTGTAGCAACACTAATAGCTGCTGTGTACAATGTACCAGATGTCTTTGATGGGTCATTACCATCTATTGTATATTTAATTTTTGCATTTGCAGTAGCAGTTGATAAACTTACTGTTTGTGTAGAATTATATGTTCCTCCAAGTGGTGAGAAAGTAGGTGAGGCAACCTTTTCAACATTTGTATAAGTAGCTGTTATTGTATCTGAGTCATTCCATGTTGACTTAAATGCCTTAAATTTAATTGTTGCCACACGATTTACAGTGTCAGAATATGATATTGTAAAAGGTGTACTATATAAAGTAGAAGTATTTGTTGGGTCTACTCCGTTTTTAGTATATCTAATTTCTGCCCCAATAGTAGAAGTTTGTAGTGTAATTTCGAGGTTTCCTGTAAATGTAGAGCCACTTGCAGGACTAATCGTTGGATTTACAACTTTAAAACTAAACGATGCAGTCGCTTCATTAGATGTCTCATAATCTTGTTTGGTTGCTATCACTCTAATTGTTATATTTGATGCAATTGTGAAACTTCCAGTATATACTGTTCCATTTATAGGATTTGAACCATCGAGAGTATATTTGATTACAGAACTTGTCGTCGAACAACTCAAACTAACTGTTTGCTCTGATGTTAGATTTGTTCCACCATTTGGACTTATTGTAGGAGTCGCAACTTTTCCAAGATAAAAACTGTATGACTGAGTACTAACATTTGAATCAAGCATTTCATCTTTATAAGCAACTGCTTTTATTGTTGTTGTGTTGCTTACAGGTATTGCTCCAGTATATACAGTTCCATTTGTTTGAGAAGGTGTAGAGTTATCAATCGTATATTTAATAGTTGCACCTACTGTGTTTGTAGAAATACTAACATTCTGTGTTGTAGAAAATATTCCTCCTACTGGTGAGAATATTGGTGTTTCAACCTGATAATATGGTACTGTTGTAGTAGTTGTTGTTGCAATTGTGGTAGTCGTAGTCGATGTAGTAGTTGTTGTTGGAATAGTCGTTGTTGTAGAACCACTTGTTGTCGTTGTTGTTGTTGGAATAGTCGTTGTTGTGGAACCACTTGTTGTCGTTGTTGTTGTTGGAATAGTCGTTGTTGTGGAACCACTTGTTGTCGTTGTCGTTGTTGGAATAGTCGTTGTAGTTGTAGTTGTAGTAGTAGTTATCGTGATTTTTTTGAAATTTGCTGTTACAATATCAGAGCTATCCCAATTACTTCTATATGCTATTGCTTTTAATGTTGTTGTATTTGATATAATAATGGGTGAAGAATAAATTATTCCATTTGTTGAAGATGGGTCTGTTCCATCTATTGTATATTTAATATTAGCATTAGCAGTTGTTGTTGCTAAAGATACACTTAATGGGTCCAAAAAATTTTTTGAACCAGGGTTTATATCTGGTTTTCCAACTTTAAAACTAAAAATTATTGTCTTAACTGAAGATGCTTTATTTGTTCCATTATAATATGAAATTGCTTTAGCCGTTGTAATTTTATCAATTGTAATTTCAGATGTATATTTTTTACTTAATTTTGTTGGAGTACTTCCATCTGTTGTATAATAAATCGATGTATCTGCTTTGTTGTTAAATAAATTAAGCTTTATATCACTATCATAAACAGTATCTGTTGTAATTATGTTATTACCAACTTGAAATTCAGGACTAAAATCTCCAAGATTATCAAATATTTTTTGTGTTATTTGAGAATTTTCCCAACCATATTTATAAGCCATTACTCTTAGTGTTCCATAAGTAATTTTTTGTAGTTTTTCAGTATAAAAGTTAGATGAAGTAGAAGGGTCTGTCCCATCTGTTGTGTAGTACAAAGTTACACCGCTATTAGTACTTTTTAAAACTATTCCATCTGCTGTTTCATCTATTACAGGTGGTGCGAGTTTAAGTTTATATTCTTGTGTTATAACATCTGAGTAAGTATAATTTTCTCCAGATATAATTGATGCAGCTTTTATCAATCTATATCTAAAAATTGTAATTGGAGAATTATAAACAAGTCTTGTTTTTGAATCAGAAACTGTAGGGTCTGTTCCATCTATTGTATAGTAAATCGTTGCATTTGAATTTGTTGTTTCGAGTTTAACTCTAAATTCTTTATAAAATTTATTGTCAGTCGAAGGATCAACTGTATCATCGGTAGATAAGTCAATTGTTTTAAAAGTTGGATTTATACTTTTATCTCTAACTTTTCTTATGACTGAGCCATCATCATAAGTGACTACTTGCTGGGTACATGTAGAAAAATATAAAATGCCAATTAAAATCGATATAAGTATCAAAGAATTGAAATATATTTTTTTATTCATAAAAACTCCTTATTTTTGCTCTATTGCAATCCAAAATAGCATAAATGGTTTTACTGCCAAATTATTACCATCTTTATCTTTATCTATTTTGTCCCAATATGCTTTTGCAGTATCGCCATCTTTTAATTTTGGCATTTTCAAAACTATTTTATCAGAATATAGAGTTACACTTTCAAACCAATCTCCTGTATTATTGCCAGTTTTTTCTCCATCTCCTCCATTATAAACTATATACGAAATCATTCTTGATTCTGATCTATCGCCTGTAACATCAGTTGTATTTTTCAAATAATCATTTGGAAGATTAATTGCAGCATTTGCTTTAGGGAAACTATCGTAAATTGTATAATCATTTACTTCTCCCCATTGTCTTGGTCTTTGTGTAGCCAAAATTGCTATTTTTGCACCTTTTTTTAGAGTAAAATAATTAGAACTTGCACTATTTAATTTTATTTCAACAGTATCATTTGTATTATCAAAGTTGACATCAGAAATTTCTTTATCCAAAAATCCACATTTTTCTAAAATTGATTTAATTTTACTTCTGTCAATTGTTGGTACTTGTGAACCACCAACAAGAGAGTAGCAATCGTTAGTTTGGTCATAAGTATAAAATTGTTTTATATAATCTTTATCATCAGTCTCTGCAATTTGAGTTAGAATATTATTAAATGTAATTTTGTCAAATTTTTCTGGTGCGTAAGGGGTTTTCTTATAAATTTTAATTTCTTCATAAAACAATCTCTTCTCATCTACACTTATATATTTTTTGCCATCTGATTTGTCAAATGTTACATCTGAAGCTTTTAGGTCAGAATATTTTGATTTGATAAATAATATTTGAGAATATTCAAAAATATTCCATGTATCAGGGTTATAACTGGAATATTTTGAGCTATCAAAATTCCATCCTCTTTTTTCTAAAGCACCTCCATTAGTTGTTGCTTTAATATGATAGTTTGGAATAAATCCGTCAAAACTTATTGCTGGTAATCCCCAAAATGCAGCAAGTGTTTTATCTACAACAATATCTTGTGGTATATCTTGCACTGGTGATGGATTTACATACTCAGTTCTTGGTTCTTTTGTTTGTACTTGACATCCAAAAAAAATAAGCCCTAAAATTGTTAGGCTAATAAGAAAAAATGATAGAACAAGCCTCATTTAGTTGCCTCCTACTTGTTAAATAATAAAATAATTCTTTAAAAAAACTAAAATTTTTTGACTAGGGTTAATAAATTTTCAGATAATATAAACTTTATGTAATTTTTATTAGGTTTTGCTTAAATTATATATAATTTAAATAAAATGTCAATAAATTAATAATATTACAAATTTTATAATATTTCTTTATTTTTTGTATTAATTATATATTTTTTTAGATGATTTTTACTTGATTCTATATCTCAGCACTAAAAAAATATTGATGTTTTTTTTATTTTTATCATATTAGCCTCATGAGAAATTTTATGGGAAAAAAATTAGTTACTTTTGATTGGGCGATTAGGCATTTATTAACCCAAATTTCGATTTAAAATAAATTCCTCATTTTTAGTGGTATAATTAATATTGTAAAGAAAAAAAATCCAAATATACTTACTCATTTATGACTATGAAATTTCTGATAAATTTCTTTAATATAAGTTAAATCAAGGTGTGTATAAATTTCTGTGGTCGAAATATTTTTATGACCAAGAAGTGATTGCACACCTCTGAGGTCTGCACCGTTTTGAATTAGATGTGTTGCAAAACTATGACGGATACTATGAACTGTAAAATTTTTTTCAATACCAGCAAGTTTTGCGTTGATTTTTAAGTTTTTCCAAATACCTTTACGAGTTAATCTTTCACCTCTAAAATTTAAAAAAAGTGCTTCTGTTTTTTTAGTTTTTGAAACAAGAAAAGGTCTTCCTTTGGATAGATAATTTTCTAATTCTGTAATTGCTCGTTCACCAATTGGAACATACCGTTCTTTACTCCCTTTACCAAAAACTTGTAAAACTCTTTCTTTAAAATAGACAGAGCCTATATTTAAACCAGATATTTCTGAGACTCTAAGACCGCAACTATACATAAGTTCAAACAAAGCTTTATCTCTAATTCCTTCTGATTTTGTTAGGTTGAATGAGTTGATAAACTTTTCTACTTCTTCTAAATTTAGGTAAACAGGCAATTTTTTACCAATTTTAGGTCTTGTTACTAAATATGACGGATTTTCTTTAATTATCTCTTCGATTTTTAGAAATTTTAAAAATAATGAAATGGCAGAAAGTTTTCTTACAATTGAACGGTTTTCTATTTCTTTATTACTAAGATAAATTATATAATCATCAAGAATTTCTATTTTAAACAAATCTTCAATATTATTAATTTCTGAAAGTGAGATAAGATATTCATAAAACTGCATAATGTCATTATAATAAGAATCTATTGTGTTTTCAGCAAGTTTTCTCTCAGAAAAAATATAATCTTTAAATCTATAAACTAAATCAACTAAATTTTCCAAAAATTGTGTGTTTTCCAACTAATACCCTCTAAAATTAATTTAGTATATATCATAACGTTTTGTCGGTCAAGACTTTAAAATTATTTTTTATATTATGATTTAAAAAATATTTAATTTTTAAATTTGAAAATATTATATTTACTTTTTTAAAAAAAATTGTATAATTTTCAGAATACAGAGGGGTTATGGATAAAATAAATATTTTATATCTGTCTTGCGAATCATTACCGCAAATTTATATCAAAGATTTAAACTTAAATTTTTATTTTATTGATTCTATAAGTGAAATAGATAAATTCTTAGATAAAAATATAGATATAATTTTTTCAGAATACAAACTTTTAGATGGTTTTTTCTTTTCTATTTTAGAAAAAGTTAAAAATATTCCATCTGTGATAATTATAAAATCAGGTGAAGAGGATATTGCAGAAAAAGCATTAAATTTAGGAGTTTTTTCCTATATATTAAAAGATTCTGATTATAATTTTATAAAACTTATTCCTATTATATCTAAAAACATCTTAAAACAAATAAATACTCAAAATAAATTAAATCATTTCTCAAAAGCAATAGAACAAATCCCCGCAACTGTTATGATTACTGATGAAAAAGGCAAGATTCAATATGTAAATACTAAATTTAAAGATCTAACTGGCTATAATTTTGAAGATGTAGATGGTAAAAACCCAAGTATTTTAAAATCTGGTTATACTTCTGGCAATGAATATAAAAATCTATGGGATACAATCGAATCAAAACATATCTGGCATGGAGAGTTTAAAAATAAAAGGAAAGACAATGAATTTTATTGGGAATTCGCATCAATTTCGCCAATTGTATCAAATGATGGAAAAATTACAAATTTTATAATGGTAGCAGAAGATATAACTCAAAAAAAGAAATTTGAAGAAGAATTAATAAACAAAAATAAATTTTTAACTGATATTATAGAGTCTCTAAATTATCCATTTTTGGTAATTAATGCAAATACATATAGTGTAAAAATGGCAAACTCAAGTGCAAATAATCATTTTTATATGAAAGAAAATATAAAATGCCATGAATTACTTTTTAATAGAAACACGCCTTGTGAACTTAATAAATCAATTTGTCCAGTATTAGAAGCAAAAAAAACTAAAAAACCGATTGTAATTGAATCTAAAATAACTGATAAATATGGTAGAGAAAAATATTATGAAATATTCTGTTATCCACTCTTTGATGAAAATAAAAATGTTACAGAAATAATAGAATATTTTATTGATATTACAGAAAGAAAAAAAGCTGAAGAAAATCTAAGAAAAAATGAACAAATGTATAGGGCTATAGTTACTAATATAAAAGAATATATTTATAATGTAGAATTTAGGGACGGAGTTATTATTTCAAGTTATCATAGTCCAAAATGTCAAGAAATTACTGGATACTCAGAAGAAGATTATAGAAATAACCCAAATATATGGATTGATATGGTACACCCAGAGGATAAAGAAAAAGTTACTAATTATTTTAACACTTTAAAAGCAAAACTTGACCATCCTCCAATAGAACATAGGATTATTAATAGAGATGGCTCTATTAAATGGGTTTCTAATACAAGTACTATCGAAATAGATTCTAATCATAATATAATTAGAGAAATGGGATTTATAATTGATATTACAGATAGAAAACGAACAGAAGAAGAGTTAAAAGAAAGCGAAGAAAAATTTAGAGTAATAAACGAGACTGCACAAGATGCGATTGTAATGATAGATGATGATGCTATTATTTCTTTTTGGAATAAATCAGCAGAAAAAATTTGGGGTTACTCAAAAGAAGAAATTGAAGATAAATACGATTTTTCTAAATTGTTTATATCAGAAGAATATTACAATAAATTTATATTAAGTTTTGTGAAATTTAAACAAACAGGGGCTTCCAACTCTATTAATAAAATACTTCAGTTTAAATCCATGAGAAAAAATGGAGATATCATTGACATTGAAATTTCTTTATCAAGTGTAAAAATAAAAGGTAAATGGCATGGCATTGGCATAATTAGAGATGTCACAGAAAGAATAGAAAATGAAGAAAAATTAGAACAATTCTTTAGAGCTGTAGAACAAAGTCCTAACTCAATAGTAATTACTAATATTGATGGAAATATAGAATATGTAAACCCTAAATTCACAGAAATTACTGGCTACACAAAAGAAGAAGCAATAGGAAAAAATCCACAAATATTAAAATCTGGTTTTCAGACAAAAGAATTCTATAAAAATTTATGGGATACTATAACAAACGGTAAAGAATGGCGAGGCGAATTCCACAATAAAAAGAAAAATGGTGATTTATATTGGGAACTTGCCTCTATATCAGCAATAAGAAACCAAAATAGTCAAATAACCCATTTTCTTGCAATAAAAGAAGACATTACAGAAAAGAAAAAAATAGAAGAAAGTTTAAGGCGAAGTGAAGAAAGATTTAGAAGTATAATAGAAGAAACTCCAACAGGTATTTGTATAACAAATGAAGATGGAATTTTTGAATATGTAAACTCAGCATTCTGTAATCTTCTTAATTATAGCAGTGATGAACTAATAGGAAATCATATTAAAATTATTTTTCCAGAAGAAAAAAGGGACTTTATTTCATTCTTACAAAAGAAATATTTAATTAGAGATATTGACATAAAAAGTGAATGGGAGATAGTTTCAAAAACTGGTAATAAACTAACTATTCTTTCTGACACCACAACAATTATAGGTTATGATGATCAACCAAAGATTGTCAATTTCTTAGTAGACATTTCTTATAGAAAAAAATCAGAGCAGGAATTAATAAAAGCAAAAGAAGTGGCTGAAGCTGCAACACGCGCAAAATCTGAATTTTTAGCTAATATGAGTCATGAAATCAGGACTCCAATGAACGCAATAATAGGAATGACAAATTTATTACTCGAGACACCTCTTGCCCCAGAACAAAAAGAATATGCTCAAACAATTAATTATTCTGCAGATGTACTTCTTAGTATAATAAACGATATACTTGATTTTTCTAAAATAGAAGCAGGAAAGCTCACTCTTGAACAAATTGACTTTGATTTAATAAAAAATATTGAAAGTACAATAGACCTTGTTTATCTTTCTGCAATAAAAAAAAATTTAGAAATAATTTTACAAATTTCAACAGATATTCCTAATTTTACAAACGGAGACCCCGTAAGATTAAGACAAATTCTACTAAATCTTATAAATAATGCTATTAAATTTACCGAAAAGGGAGAAATAAATATTACAGTTGATCTTTTAAGTGAAACTGAAGATAATTTAAAATTATTATTTAAAATAAAAGATACTGGTATTGGTATAACAGAAGAAAATGTAAATAAACTATTTAAATCTTTTTCTCAAGTTGACGCTTCAACAACTAGAAAATATGGAGGTTCTGGGCTTGGACTTGCTATTTCTAAAAAATTAGTTGAAATTATGAATGGAGAAATCGGAGTTGAGACCCTATATAGACACGGTTCAACATTTTGGTTTACAGTAATACTAAAAAAATGCAATAAAGAACTCTCAAAATCAGAATTATTTCAAAGTCTAAAAAACACCAATATTTTAATAGCCTCACAAAATCGTTCTGTTAGAGAAATGTTAAAATACTATCTTATGTATTTTGGATGTGAAACTTATGAAGTAAATAATTTAGATAACTTCATTAACAGCCTAAATCCATCAAATACAATTAATTTTGATCTGTGTTTACTTGATTATAATATTATGACAAATAAAGAGAGTAATTTTACAAAACATTTGGATTCTTTAAAAGAAACAAAAAAAGCAAAGGTAATTTTATTAGTACCCCAATTAATCTTTTTGGAGAATAAATTTGAAAAAAATATTAATTTATCTTTTTCTTATTTAAATAAACCAGTTAAAATAACGCCTCTTTTCAACTTAATACAAAATTCAATTAACAGTTTCCAAACTCAAAAAATTGAAGATACTGTTTTGACTAATACTAAAACGCTTAAAAAAGCAAAAATTCTTGTTGCTGAAGATAATGAGGCTAATCAAAAGCTTATTTATACTTTATTAAAAAAAATAGGACATAATGTTGATATTGCACCTGATGGAATTATAGCTTTTGATATGGCAAAAAACAACGAATACGACATAATATTTATGGATATCCAAATGCCTAATATGAATGGCTATGAAGCAACGATAAATATAAGAAATAGTGGAATAAAAACTCCAATTTTTGCTGTTACAGCAAATGCTTTTAAAGATGATTTTGAACAATCTATAAAAGTTGGAATGGATGGTCATATTACGAAACCATTCAAAAAAGAGGAATTACAATCAATAATAGAAAAATGCTTATCACAACAAGATTCTTTAAAAAATGAAATTTCAAACGAAAATAAAAACTTTGATGTTTTTAATTATAAAGAATTATTAGAAAACTACCTTGATGAAAAAGAAGTTGTTTTGGATGTTTTGAATGTTTTTAAAGAAAAAGTAAATAATCAAATAAAAATTATAGAAAAAGAAATAGGTGTTAATAATTTTGAAAAAATTGCATTTGAAACACATTCTATAAAAGGTGGTGCATTAAATCTAACCGCAAAAAGACTTGGTAACAGTGCATACAATCTTGAAAAAGCGGCAAAAGAAAAAAATATACCAAATATAATTATGTTCTATGAAGAGTTGAAGAAAGAATTTAATTTGTTTGTTTCAATCTTGAATTTATTTTTGAAAAAATAATTTATTGGATAAATTTGGTAGAGAAAATAAATCTCTTGTTTTTATAGGAATAAAATTTTTGTTTTTTGTTTCTCTTTTTCCCAAAAAAGAGAAACAAAAAAGAAAGAAAAAAAGGATGAAAAAATACAATATCTTATACCTTTTAAAAAAACAACCCATTAAATTAACAAAAACTAATGATTTTCAAACATTAATTTCGATTTTCAACGCTTCAACAGAATTAAAAAAAGCACATTTTAATAGAAAATGTTATTCTATTATAAATAATTGTAAAATATCCTATCAAAATCTCGAAAGGTTTTATAAAATATTTAGATTACCTAAAAATTCGTTTTTTCCTTTATTTTTTAAGCTAAAGAAAGATTATTTAAACCAAAAAGTTAAAAAAAGAGACGAAATAAAGAAATATATATTTGAAAAAATGAATATTCTGCCAGATAATATAAAAAAATACATAAGAAACCTTGCAAAATATGAAATAAACATAATAAAATCAAAAAAAATTAAAGTATGGTCTAAAATATTATATCCAAAAACAAAAAAACAGGCTAATTTAATATTAAATTACAAAAAAAAAGATTGGATTTTGCTATTTGATAAATTTTCAGAAGAAATAAAAAAAGAATATAAAAATACAGACGAAAAATATTTACAAAAACTAATATCTTTATTTATTTTAGATTTAGATATTAAAAAGTATTCCTTAGAAGAAATAAATAAACAATATAGGATTTTATCAAAAAAATATCACCCTGACTTGGGGGGAAACTCTTATGATTTTAATTTACTTCAAAAGGCTCGGAGTGTTTTTTTTAATTAATTCTTCCAACTCATTACAAACTGATTTTGCAATAACGCTTTTTTGTGAATAGTCAATTTTTTTTATATCGACATTCCATTTGTTCAAAATAAAAACACTTGCTTTATCATTACCAATAGCTGCTTGTTCACCAACAATTTCATTTGCAATAACAAAATCGAGTTGTTTTTTGATAAGTTTATTTTTTGCATTTTCTATTAGATTATCACTTTCAGCTGCAAACCCAACATAGATTTTATTTTCTTTTTTTGGAATAGACTTTAAAATATCTTCAGTTTTTCGTAATTTTAATACCAAATCATCGTTTTCTTTTTTTATTTTTGACTCACTATACTCTGGAGAATAATCAGCCACTGCAGAAGCCATAAATAATAAATCAAAATTATCAATATTTTGCGTCACCGCTTCTTTCATATCCTTAGCAGATCGTACAAATTGTATTTCGGTATCGCAAAACTTTTTTTGGAAATTATGTAACTCTAAACTCGACACATTCCCACAAATGATTTTAACATTAGCACCTTTTATAATAAATTCTTCAGCAAAACTAAAACCCATCTTACCACTCGAACGATTTGTTATACATCTAACAGGATCAATATCCTCTACTGTACCACCAAGAGTAATAAGAATCTTTTTATTATAAAAAACTGAATTTCTATCACCCAAATTTTTTAAAATAAAGCCATATATTTTTTCGATCTCTGGAAACCGCCCTACCCCTTCAACTCCACAAGCAAGCATCCCAGTATCTGGCTCTAATACCTTAAAATCAAATTTTTTTAGCCTTTGAATATTTTCTTGAGTTATTGGATTTAAATACATATTAGTATTCATAGCAGGTATAATAAATTTGGGAGCTTTTGAAGAAACCAGCAAAGTAGAAACCATATCATCAGCAATGCCATAACTTGCCTTTGCTATTATATTTGCAGTAGCAGGAGCAATTATTACAAGATCAGCAAGATCGGCAAGACTTATATGAGGTACAAAATCATCATTTGCAAACATTTTTGTAGTGACTTTATTTTTTGTTATATTTTTGAAAGTTACTGGATTAACAAATTTAGTAGCATTTTTGGTCATAACAACAAAAACATTTGCCCCTTCTTTTTTTAGAAGGGAAGCAAGCATAACTGACTTATAACAAGCTATTCCACCAGTAACACATAAAACTATATTTTTTTTAGAAAGTTGTACCATAGTTATATCATATCTTTTTGTAAAATTTGATTAATTTCATCTTCTATTTCATTCAAGAGTTGAAATACATCATTAAAATTTATATTAGTAATTATATTATTTATATTTTGATTAGAACCTTCATATTCTTTAGTTTTTGAGTCAAGTAAATTTATTGTATTTTCAATATTTAGAATATTTGCTTGGGTTTTTCTATCAATTATAGATAACGATAAATACAAACCTTCAAATCTATTTAATAAATTTGAAATATCTTCGTGAGTTGTTTGAGTCTCAACATTTATTTTATTTATATTGTCATTAACACTAATTATCGATTTTGTTAAAAGAGAAGAATAATTTTTCATCTCTGATACAGATGTTTTTACATCTTGTGATAGTCTTCGTATTTCTTTTGCAACAATCATAAAAGGCTTGCCTGCCTCGCCAGACCTTGCTGCTGTTATAGAAGCATTTAAAGAAAGTATATGTATTTTATTTGAAATTTCTTCAATTGTCTGCATAATAACAACTAAAAACTCTGAATTTTTTTGTAAAATTTCAGACACCTTTATACTATTTTTTATTATGTCAAAAAGACCTTTTATTCTTTCTACAATATTTCTTGAAAAATGAACTTCACCATCCACATTTTTTGATATATTGCTAACGAGTATTTTTATACCATTTATGCCATCAACAAAAGACTTATTTTGTCCTTTAATATCTTTTAAAAGATTTATTTTACCCAAATTATTTTGTTCAAACTCATCTTTTAAAGAAAAAATACTCTGATTTCTTTGTTCTATCTGATTTACTATTTCTATCTTTGAATTTTTTATATGAGATACTTTTTCTTCAATATTATGGCATTTTGTTATTTTAACATCAATTTCAGATTCTAATTTTTTTTGAATATTTTCTCTCTCATAGTTTAAATTTTCTATTTCTTCTGAATTATCTTTTATGTATAAATTTATCTTTTCTTCTAATTGCATAAATTTTTTAAAAAAATAAAAAGATAAAATAACACACAAAAAAAGAATTAAAACTATAAAAAATAACAAAATGTTATTTTTAGAAAAAATACAAAGCAGAGATAAAATTATTAATATAGAAAAAGCGAGAAAACAGAAAATACTATTTGTATTTCTGTAATTTCTCACTTCTTTTAGAATTTTAGAAAAATCCATCAATTATCCTGTTACTTTTTTTACGTAATTTGTATTTAAATAAACAAGTGTAGAAATACTTGATTCTTGCCACATAAATTCTGGATTTGTTAAAATTGTTATCGTATATTTTTGAGCATCTGATAAAATATCGAGTTTCATAATCCATTCAACAAGTTCTTTTATACCAGAAGAGTTAAGGAATGTAAGCTTTCTTATGTCAAGTTTTACATTTTTCATACTATTTTTTAAAATATCATTATGAACATCAGAAAAGAAAGGGTTCATAAATTTTCCTGGACCTTGACAATCAATATTTCCATTAATAAAAATTGTATCTCCCTCTGCTTTTAATTCAACATTTCCTTCTACTACTTTTTTTGGTGTTAATGCCATAAATTCTCCTTAAGTTATATAAATTTTTTGTTATTTAAAAATTGAATATTGCCTTTACTTCAAGAATACCAGTTATCTCTGTATCTGGAAAATATTTAGCTGATACATCCGCATTACCTTCATGTTTAATTCTTGCAAGACCAAGCCCAGCTTTTCCATCATTTCTTTTTACAGATTCTTTCATTTTAGTTACATAAAATAAAAATGGATCTGGTGCATTATTTATCTCTTCAATATATGCAAGAACTTTAGTAGCATCTTCTTTTTTTAAGCTATTAAAAACTACTAATTCTATTTGATGACTTCCTTCAAACTTTCTTATCTGTGTTCTAATACCGTCTTTAGAAGAATATTTCACCGCATTTTCGAGTAATTCTGATGCAGACATAGCAATTTTATTGATATTCAACTTGTCTGTATAATTAACAGCTAGAAAGTTTTCAATATAATTTCTTGTGAGTGGAATATAGTCCCATTTTGGACCAAATGTAATATCTAAAAATCCTAATGTACCTGGTTCATAATGAATCATCGTTTCCTCCATCTATATTTTAGTAAAATTATGCTACTAATTATTAACTAATTTAAAAAAAAAATCAACATTTTTTTATATAAAAGAAAAAATTATTAATTTTTCTCAATAATTTTGGGAACAAAATAATATCCATCAAGATAATTTTTTGTATATTTCCTCAAATCAGGTTGAGAATAGGAAGATAATATCAAATCTTCATCCATTATATCTTTTTCATCAAAAGGAGATTCTCTATCCTTTATAGAATTTGTATCAAGACTATTTATTTTATCTACATAAATAATTATATTTTGAACTTGATTTATAAATTTTTCTTTTGATTCATCAGCAATATCTATTCTTGACATATCAAGAATTTTTTCAATAGTCTGTTTATCTATCACTTAATTTCTCCAATTTAGTAAATTCAAGTACAAAATCCATTAAAGAATAATCTAAAAAATCAACTGTTACAAGATTTTTTCCATTTTTTTCTTTTATATTAATAATTTTTCCTGTACCATAATCTTTATGTCTAACAAAGTCCCCTATTTGAAAATTTATCTTTTTTAGAAAATTTGTACTTAGAGTTTTATTTCCTTTAAACCCAAGTGTATTAATAGCACTTTTGGATAAATATTTCAATTCTAAATAATCAATTTTTAGCTCATATAGAAATTTTGAAGGGTCTTTTTGTTCCATATATCCAAAACTATTTCTATTATTACAAAATGATATAAAAAGTTTTCTTTTTGCTCTTGTCATTGCAACGTAAAAAAGTCTTCTTTCTTCTTCAAGCCCCTCTTCATCATGGATCGAATTTCTGTGTGGAAAAATATCAGATTCCATTCCAGAAACAAAAATATTTTCAAATTCCAATCCTTTTGCATTATGAACTGTCATGAGTTTGACTGTGCCAGTATTTTGTCCATTATCCTTTAAAGTTGAGGCACTCAAGCTAAATTCTTCAAGAAAAAGTAGTAAAGTATCCAAACCGCTAGTTTTATATTTTATAGAAGAAATAAATTCTTTAATATTAGCAATTTTATCAGTATTTTCTTTTTCATCTTTTGTTTTAAAATATTCAGTAAGACCAAGGTTGTCAAGATAATAGTCAATCAATTCATCAACTGTTTTTCTTGCTATAACGCTTTCTTTATCTTTAAAAACCTCATAAATTTTTATAAATCCATCTTTTGTTTTTTTTGTTAAATTTTTTACACTATCTATATTTTGCATAGTAACGAATAAATCATTATTAAAATTTTGTGATTCTTCATAAAAATGGACTAACGCCTTTTCGCCAATACCTTTTACTGGTTTATTTACAAATCTTTCAAAAGCAATTTTATCCTGTGGATTTACAAGCCATTTTAAAATAGAAATTGCATCTTTAATTTCTTCTCTTTCATAAAAAGCAATAGACCCCACAACTGTATAAGGTATTTTATTTTTATTAAGAATGCTTTCAAAAGCTCGTGATTGGTTGTTTATTCTATATAAAATAGCTGTATCTTTATAAGTCAAATGTTCTCCCAATATCAAAGATATTATTTTACGAGCCTCATCTTCTTCATCATAGCAGTCAAAAAGTATAATTTTATCACCATCAAGTCCTTTTGTAAAAAGTTCTTTACCAAGTCTAAATTTATTATTACTTATTACTGAATTGGCAAGATTTAGAATATTTGATGTAGAACGATAGTTTTCTTCTAACTTAATAACTTCTCCACCAAAAAAATCTTCTGTAAAATTTAAAATTATACTTACATCTGCACCTCTAAACCTATAAATTGACTGATCTTCATCACCAACCACCATCAAACTATTGTTTTGCCCAACAAGATATTTTATAAGTTGATATTGTGATAAATTTGTATCTTGATATTCGTCAATTAAAATATACTGATAATGCCTTTGATATTTTTTCAAAACTTCTTCATAGTTAGAAAATATCTTTACAGGTTGTAAAAGTAAATCTTCAAAATCAAAACAATTTGCATCTTTTAAAGCTTTATTATACCGTTTGTAAATTTCTAAATATGTTTGATCTTTATATTCCATTTTAGAATAATCTTCCAAACATTGTTTGTACTTACTAATCCAGCTTTTAATCGTGCCAAGATTTGATTTTGCAATATCAAATTTTTTTATAATTTCACTTATGAGCTTTTTAGAATCATCATCATCATAAATTTGAAAATATTGATTTCTTTCAGCAAGAGAAGCCTCAAGTCTTAAAATGTAAGCCCCAAAAGAATGAAAAGTCTTTACAGTGAGAGGCAAATCTTTTTGACTATAAGAACAAACCCTTTCTTTCATCTCATTTGCTGCTTTATTTGTGAATGTAACAGCCAAAATATTTCTAGGATTAACATAAAGTTCTTCTATTAGATAAATAATGCGAGTTGTTAGAGTTTTTGTTTTGCCTGAGCCTGCACCAGCTAAAACTAAACTGAATTGGCTTTCTGATAAAACTGCTTGTTTTTGTTTTTCGTTTAATAGTTCAATTAAATCATTCATAGTTAAAAATCAATCTCTGGATTTACACCACCAAAACAATAATTTAGCACCATAGAGCAAAGATAACCTACTCCGGGCTTGTCTACATCAATTTTTTCTTTTTTTAAAGCCTTATAGAGTTTTATAACAGCTTCTTTATCATCTGTTATTCCTTGAATTGTCCTTGTCTCACTATAAGAACTTTTTACATCTAAAGTAGAAATACCAAAAATTGGTATCCCAAAATTTTCTTTTAAAGAAAGATTCTCACCAAAGTATAAAGTTGGTTGAGAAATACCATGTTCTAAAAATATAGCAAGTATTGTTTTCATAGAAAATTTAATATTTAAAGAAAGACTAATTAAGTATCTTGTCTTTGATACTTCACTACTTACATCACTTATCGAATATTTATTTATAGAATGAATTACATCTTCTGACACATTAGCATCTTTTACTTCTTTTATAAAATCATCTTTATCCATCAATCTCGCAACAGAGGCAAGAATATTTATATAAGTGTTGTCAAGTTTTGGAGAACCAATTAAAAAGACAACTTCAACTCCTCTACCAAAACCTGGACTAAATTTAATTGGTTTTTTGAATGTGCAAATTATAATAAAAGGCTCTTTTACAACATCAAGTTTGGCATGTGGAATAGAAATACCTGGCTTTAATTCCGTTGTTCCCTGTGCTTCTCTATCAATTAAACCATATTCAAAATCTTCTGCATTTTCAACAAGACCTTTTTTGAAAGCCTTTTTTGCCAAAAAATCAAATAATTCTTCTTTTGTCTTTACAGGCGGATTTATAAAAATTAAATCTTGTTGAATAATCTTAGATAACATTTCTTTCTCCAGATTTTAACTTCTTTTTTTCAAAAAATAATAATTTTAAAAAGTGAAAATTGATTAACATTGTAACAATAACCATAAAAATAACAGATATATACTCTTTTTCTGTAATTAATTGTGTTTTTTGATAATAATAAGTAATACTTGCAATAATTAACGCCATTTCACCACGGGGCAACATTCCACACCCAATCCGAAAAGACCTCTTAATATCAAAACCTACAATCTTTGCAAAAAAACCGCCCCCCAACACTTTTCCTATAAATGCAATAAATGTAAAAACCAAAATGTATGGAATGATCGAAAAATCTATATTCTTAAACTGAATTTGAAAACCAATAAAAACAAAAAATACCGAAACAAATATAATTTGTGCTATGCTTAATGTCTCTTCTATACTTGACTTATACTCTGTTTTTGAAATAAAGATTCCTGCAAAGTAACAAGAAGTTATTGTGAAAAAATTTATTTTTCCGCCAAAAAAACAAAATATAGCAATAAAAATTAAACTTCCTACAAAATAAATAATTTCAATTTTTAAGAAAGATAAACGGTTTAGCAATAAAGGTATTAAGAATGTTACAACAAAAAAAATCAATGTAAAAAAAGATATATTTATTATAAAATTTAATAAAAGTGTTTGAAGGGTAAAATTAGTTAAATTAGAAATGCTTGAAATAACTGATAAAACAATGATCCCCATAACATCGTCGATAATTGCTGCATTTGCTATTGTCTGTCCTTCAACTGTTTTAAGCTTGCCTAATTTTACTAAAGTCATAATAGAAATTGATGCAGATGTTGCTGTAAGTATCAAAGCTGATACAATTGAAATGTTAAAATTTTTTGTGAGATAGTAAATTACAAAATAACCCAAAATTAGGGGAAGAATAAAACCTCCAATAGCAATCAATATTGAATTTTTACCAACCCTTTTTATAACATCAGTATCTATTTGTAAACCTGAAAAAAATATCAAAATAAACAAACCTATCTGCGAAAAGTTTTTTAGTATCTCAAAGTTATTTTCTTTATTTATAAAATTAGAAAAAACATTTGCAATTAGTATCCCAAGTAAAATTACACCTAACACTGGTGGTAAATTTATCTTTTTAAATAAAAATGATAAAAATCGTGATAAAATTATCAATATAAAAATTATAAAAAAAATATTCAGTTCCATTTATTATACCAAAAAGTTTTAGTTTATTAAAAATTATAATAGCCAATTGTCTCTAAACTACATGATTATCTAATTGTGCAATTCGTGAGTAATCCGCGAAATTAGAGTTATAATTATAACTCTGTTTTATAAAAATGTAAATTAAAATTTTTAGAAATCAATAATCTAAAACTAATTTTAACATAATATAACTTAACCATAGATTTTAATACTAAATAATTAATTTATAGTAAACAAAAAAATAGTATTTTATTATTAAAACACATCTCAACTACAAATAAAATATTAATTTCGTATATAAATTTTTTGATATTTTTATAGTACTAATATTTAGTAATTACTAGAACACTGTAACTTTAAAAGGATTTATAACCCTGCCGTACCTTCTAACTTCAAAATGTAGATGGCTTCCTGTAGAACGACCAGAGCTACCCATCAATGCAATTGTAGTACCTGCTGCGATCCATTTGTAATTATTAACTAAGATTTTATCAAGATGCCCATAAAAGGTAACATACCCAGATGTGTGTTGAATAGCGACAGTATAACCAAGGGGCCAATACCAGCCAGTAAAAATAACTTGTCCAGGACCTGCAGATTTTATTCTTGTACCATACCTATTTGCAATATCAACGCCTTGATGGTAAGACTTGTGCCTAGTCCATGGGTCTACTCTATATCCAAAATACGACGTAATTCTTCCATAAGTTGGTTTTCTAAAAAACTCACCAAGCAATAATGACTTTGTTATAGAATCTGTATGAAGACCAGGAACAAAAACAGATTTAACTATAGATTCATCTTTTTCGTTATTTATTTCTAATAATTCGTCTTTTTCAAAATCATATTTTTTTGATATATCATCTAAATTAATCTTATTAGAAACTTTTACTATTATTCCATCTTGATTTGGCACAACAATTTTTTTACCAACAGGAATCATCGATGGAATACTTATTTCATTAAAGTTAAGGATTGTCACCTCATCAATGCCAAGTTTATCAGATATAGAATGAATGGTATCACCTGATTTAACAATGTATTCCAAATAACTAACAGGTGTTGATGTTATTTCTGGTAGATAAGCACCACCAATACCATTTGGATTGTCAGTTCGTGACTGCTTTAATGCTTTTTTTAAAGAATCAAAATCTCTATTTTTTAATAAAACATCATCTTTATAAAATAAAAACCCTGACACAAAAGAAATAATAAAAATTATAAATAATATCGTAACAGTATATATATTAATTATTCTAAATTTTTTCATTTTATAATAACCCTCTTATTTGTACAGCAAAAAGTTTCACCCGTCAAACGAGTATATATTAGTTTGTCAAAATTCTAAAAAGAACTTATTTGATTATAATTGTTGTCAACTCAAAAGTCAAAATTTTATCTAGCAAATCACGAAATTATAGTATAATAATTATTTTCTTCGTAAATTTAGTACTTTTATACTTAAATTCTTTTTAACTAACTAACATAATTTGTGTCAATATAACACAGATTTACGCAGATTAGTAAGAGATTATACAGATAAAATTTTTGATTATATCAAAGCGTAATCTGTGTCAATCAGCGTCAATCTATTCTAATCCGTGTTATCTTATCGGTCTTAATTGCTTAATATCTTTAATGGGTCTATCAATTTTCCATATTTTCTTATTTCAAAATGTAGGTGAGCTCCAGTACTTCTGCCAGTTGAGCCAACAGTTCCAATTTTTTGAGATTGCTTTATTTGGTCACCTTTTTTAACAAGAACTGTTTGTAAATGCCCATATCTTGTAGTTATTCCATTACTATGTTTTAAAATTATATTATTTCCATAAATATTATCAAAGCCTGTAAAAATTACAAACCCATTCATCGAGGCTTTTACAGGAGTCCCCATATCATTTTTTATATCAATGCCTGTATGATAACCATAAGTTCCTTTAAAAGGGTCTATTCTTGGACCAAAATAAGAAGTCAATTTACCTTTTATAGGCCAAATATAAGTGATTATTGGAGTTTCATATTGATTTTTTTCATAATTAGTCATTTTTGAGTCAGGTATAAATAGTTTTTGACCAATTTCTAATTTAGACGAAGTAAGATTATTCACATCAACTATTTTTTCCCATGACGCCCCATATCTATTTGCAATTTTTTGGATAGAATCATTTGAATTAACGGAAATAATCCTTCCATCCTGATTAGGTATGAGTAAAATAGTACCAGCTCTTAAATTTATTTTTTTCTTTATAAAATTACAAAGAATTATACTATCAGATTCTAATCCAAATTTTTTTGCAATATTTTCAAAAGTTTCATTCTTTCTTACTCTATATTTTGAATAAGTGATTACTTTAAATTGAAATACATTCGTTTTATTTAAATTTTTATCTATTTGTTTATTATTTTCTGATATTAAATAATCTTTAACTAAATTAGAAGAATTTGTATCCTGAAAAATATTATATTCTTCTAAAGTAGTATCAGAAATATTTGATGCGAAACTTAATGAAATAGAAAGAAAAAATAAAAATATAACAATGATAAAAAACAAAAGCCCATATAAAAAACTAAAATTCTTTTGATTAAAGTTTATCTTTGTCTCTTTTTTTTGTGTAGAATACTTTGTTTTGTAATCATAATCAACAGTTTTAAAATTTTTATGTTTTTTTTCTTTGATTAGATTTGTCTTTTTTGAAAAAGAATTCCAATCAATTTCGTAAGAATAAAGTTTTGCCAAGTATCACCTCAAAAATATAACACAGATTTTCTAGATTGCCACAGATTCACCCGTCAAACGAGTGCAAACCACTGATTAGAATTTCTTAATTCTTGGCAAACTAAAAACTTTTTAGCGTATATTATTTATTTATAAATATTTTCGGATTTTTTTAAATTTTAAAAAGTAGTTTGTTTTTAATTTTTTGTAAAAATATTTGTAATTTTCTAGAAAATATATTAATCTATAATACAGATTATACTTGTTTTATATGATCAGTATAATCTGTGTCAATCTAACTTAATCTGTACTAATCCGTGTTATGGGGAAAAAAATGAATATTGGTTTACCTGAAATTTTAGTTATTTTAGCTTTGTTTTTCTTACTTTTTGGAGCAAATAAATTACCAGAGATTGCAAAGTCTTTTGGTAAAGCATTTAAAGAGTTCAAAAAAGAAGTAAAAGATATTTCTAATGAGATAAATGATACAGAGAAAAACGATGAAAAGAAATTATGAATCCAGATAAAGATTTATCTTATCTTGAACATCTTGAGATTTTAAGAAAGAAAATAATAATTGTTCTTGGTTGTTTTATTTTATTTATAGTTATTTCTTTTATTTTTATAGATAAAATCATTGTTTTTCTTAAATTTCCTATTTCTAACTTAAAAATAGATTTAAACTTCATTAAACCTCAAGAAAAATTAACAACTTATTTAAAAATTGCTTTTTTTTCTGGAATATTCTTTTCTATACCGTTTGCGTTAATTCAACTTGCTAATTTTGTAACTCCTGCTTTAAAAAAAAATGAAAAATCATCTTTTTATTTTTTTGTTTTTTTCACAATAATTCTTTTTTACCTTGGCTGTTTTTTGTCATACAGATTTTTAGCACCATTTGTTTTTGATTTTTTTATTAATTTTGCAAAATCTGATGGCGTTAAACCCATCTGGACAATATCAGAATATTTTAATTTCTTACTCACTTTGATATTTTTAACAGGTCTTAGTTTTCTTTATCCTATAATTTTACTTTTCTTGATTAAAATAGGCATAATTTCAACAAAGACTTTGTCAAAATTTAGAAGACACGCAATTTTAATTATTTTTATAATAGCAGCAATTATCACCCCAACAGTTGATATGTTTACACAAATAATTATTGGAGTGGTTTTATACATTCTTTTTGAAATAACGATTATGATTGGGAAAGTGATTGAGGTGAAGAGTGTTAAATAAAAAATGAATAAATTTATGAAAATTAATTATATAATTCTTACTATACTTATGGTTATTATTACTAATTGTGAAAATGAAATTGATTATATATATAAAACAGGGGATGTCACTAAATTATCGCAAATAATCCAGCCTTAACAAAAAATATAATTGGTAACTATAAACAAAAGATTAAATTAGCCCCCATAGATTAAAAATAAAATATCTAAATTTTACAAAAAATTTTCGGCTAGCCGAAAAAAATATCGATTGTCTAAATATAGAAATAATGATATATGAAATAAGCCATAGTTGTCATAAAATTCTTCACAAAAATAAAAAAATATCTACTTTGAAAAATAAATCAGAAAAAACTGGTTTCTTTAATATATTATACGAGGAGAATAAAAAATGAAAAAAAGAATATCATTTCTTTTTATTTTAGTAACTTTACTTTTTACTTTTAACTGTACACAACCAAATAGCGATGGGGGGGCTTCTGCAGGTCAAACTGTTACAACAACAGTCCCTTATGTCGCTTTAAATGGTGTTATAGTAGATTCAGCTACTAATCAACCTATTAACCAAGCTATTAATGTAACTTTTTCAGGACAAGATAAGTCTATTGCAGAAAAATTTTCTGGGGCTGTAAATGGAGTATTGAAAGTAAACACTGGAATTGTTTCTTTTAATATTGAAAAAGAAATTTTATCTACACTTGATTTTACAGTAGTTGTAAACGCAGACAAATACATAAGCTCAAGTAAAAGAATTAACTCAATAACAAGTAGTGGCAAATTAGATTTCCAAGTAAGTCTTGTTAATATTGAAAAGACACCACAAGGGGTTAATGTTGTTCAAAAATCTATTGGAACAGCAGATACCTCAGGAAAAACAGTATCTGATGCTTCTCTTTCAACAAATACTAACGAAAGTGTATCTTCTCAGGCTAGTATTACTCTTTTAAAAGATACTATTGTAAAAGATGCAAGCGGTGATATTCTTACAGGAAGTCTTAAAGCTACTGTGGGTTATTTTTCGCCAACTTCAGAAAACGCTCTTTCTTCATTTCCTGGCGGACTTGGGAATGTAAATATCACAACAACAAGGGGAGACACAGAAGAAAATGGTTTTTTTGTATCAGGAGGTTTTGTTTCAATAGACATTACAGATCAAAATGGAAAATCAGCAGAAAAATTTGAAGGTAACTCTTTAAAAGTTTCTGTAGATATTCCTGAAGGTTTGTTAAATCCAGAAACTGGGGTTTTAATTAAAGCAGGGGATGTTATTCCTCTTTGGAGTTATAATAAAGAAACAGGTAAATGGACTAAAGAAACAACTGTTACAAGATCAAGTAACGGAGTAGAAAAAATAAATGGAAAATTAACTCTATCGTTTGATGCTCCACATTTATCATATTGGAATATTGATTGGTTTAGCCCATCAAAAATAGATACTTCAAGAAATATAAAACTTATAGGTATCGAAAAAGGTGTACCAGTAAAAATAGACCTATATTCACCAGGATATGGTTATAAGAAATCTCTACAAATTACAAATAGTGATACAAATCAATTTATGAATGTTCCAAATTTTGCAATGAATGTTATTATTTATGATATGAAAGGTGTAGAAATCGGAAGAGCAACTAAGGTAAACCTTGGTGATTCAGGCGACTTAGAAATTACGGTTATATCGAATTCAACATCCAACGATCTAGATATAATGAAACTTTCTGGCAAATGGGATGTTACAACTGATTCTAAAAAATATGAAATTACTTTAGATTCTGACAAAAAAACATTTGAACAATATATTTATTCTACATCAAATAAAATAAATGGAGTAAAAGGAACTTTCACAAATAATGGAGATGTTTTAACTTTTAATATAACAGACATTTTTAATCCAAGTACAACTACATGGGTTTCGAGTGGTGATTTTTATAATAATGTATTAAAAGATTATTATGGAAATGTAAAAAATTTTAACGTTCAAGTTGTATTAAAAGACGGGTATTTTATTGCAAAATATGATCTAGATAAGGATGGTATTTATAATGAGGCTAGCGAATTAATTCTTATATATAGCTATAAAAGCCTTGTAATATCAGAAAGCGATCCATATCAGATTTCATTTAAGCTTGGAACTGATTTGATAAATGCTAATCTATATTGTCCTCCAGTAAATACTATTCTTTATGATGCCAATATATCAGATTATGCTAAAAATTATTTTGATAATTTAAAATCCTCTGGTTACAATGGACCTTATACAGAATTCTCAAAATCAAGTAATGGAATTAACTTTTATTTATATAATATAGCAAAATCAGAAACTACATCATATAACTACTATGTTATAACTCAATATTCCTATTATCAGACTAGTGGCGGAATATATATTTTAATCTATAAAACTGATAAGAATGGAAATTTAATTGAATCATATGTAGGATATACTAATTCTTCTTATCCTCTTACAAATAAATCTTCTTATGTAAAAGATGAAGATTGTGCATTATCATTTGATAAACCAATCATACTTACAAGACAAACTCAAACAAGAAGTATTTCTTTAAACAATGGTAAAGAATTCGTAGAAGAATTCAAAAAAATAATAGAATCAAGCCAACAACAGATTAGAACAAGAGCAATATCTAATGAAATTATTTTAACTAATCTCAAACTTAAATCAAAAGTAGCAAGAGTCTTATCTTCTTACAAAACAGATACTCCATCACTTCAAATTAACACAAATTATATATCAAATTTAGGAAGTTTGCTTGAAGGTATTGGGACAGACTCAACTTTAAAAATAAGTTTTCAAAGATATAGTTATAATTCCTCTAATGAAAAAAAAATTGCTATGGATAAAACTATTACAGACATATATGTAAACAATCAAAAAGTACAAGGCTCATGGATTGAGGATGCTTCAAATGATGGAGTTTATACACTTACATATAAACCAGTTGGAGGATGGACACCAAACTCTGCTATCCTTATAGATATTCCAGAAATTCACAAATCTCAGTCTGGCGAGCCTCTCTTAACTCCATATTTTGCAGTTATTAAAACAGTATCAACTTCAATAGATGTTGCCCAAGATTTATATGTTAGTAAATCTGATTATGATTATATTAACGTAGGGTGGAAATCTTATAATTTCAATAACAATATAAAATTTGAAGTTTATAGGTCTGAAACAGAAAATGGAACTTATACAAAAGTTAGTGGCAATATGAGTAGTGGTTATTTACAAAATGATAATGATATTAGATGGGGTATCTCATCTGGATATACATATTTTTATTTTTATGATAAAACTTATACTGAAGAAAAAACTTATTTTTATAAAATAAAAGCTATAAATATCTCAAAAATAGATGAATATACAGAGACAAAATCAAAAGGTATTTATGTTCCAAAAACCAGTTCATTAACTTTAGGTTCATATAGTAACTATGAAGTAGATACAACTACCATACCTAATACTAATACGAATATTGAAAAATGGTTTACGCTTGATACAGAAATTGGAAAAACTTATTTGATTTATACAGACTCAGCAGATGAAGGAAGCGGTCTCTATAATGGTAAAATTCGTATTTCTGGTTATTATAAGTCATCTTATTCTGACTACTTAAGCACAATTTTTAGTGAGTATAGCCCAAAATTTTATAGAACACCTTATGTTATTGAGGCACAAACAAATAAACTTTATATAAGAGTAGGTTTATATGCTTATAACAACAACCTAAAATATAACTATGCAATAAAAGTTGTTAAAAATGTCGAAATTTCTCCTCCATACAATATTTTGGCAACAACAAACACTGACTCTATAAAGTTAAGCTGGGATGCAACAAATGATTGTGACACAACTTACATCTATAAATCAGTAGGAGGAAGCCCTATATTGTTAGGTAAAACTACAACAAAAGATTTTACTGACACTGAAGTAGTAAGTGGCATCACATACATTTACAAAATCATAAGTAAAAAAGGTGATTATTATTCAAAACAAGTAAATTTTGAAAAACTATTTATTAATGATACAAACACTACTCCTATTTCTATTGGTTCTACAAATATAATAACTGATAGAAGTTACTATGATAATTACCAATCTATAGTTTATTCTTTACAAACAGAAACAGGCAAAAATTATGCAATTAATATAACAAGCAATAGTTATCAAAATTATTATTTATATGATAGTAATGGTAAACAAATTTCTAACATTTATTCAAGTTACAGTCTTTTAGGAGATGGTAAAAAATATTATATTGTTACTAAATCTTTTAATAAAGGGGTATCAATTACTTTTAATATATTAACTGGTTCATTGACAATTGATACTTCAGGTATCTCAAACATTGTTATTACAGTTGATTCTGTTGATGATACATTATTTATTTTAGGCTCTGAATTAGTTATGAAAGCTATTGATTCTATAAATGCTAAATTATCTCCTGTTAACTTTTCAAGATATTCTTTACCTCTAACAAAAGGAACTACTACAAATGGTATAACTAAATCTATATTTACTTTCTCAAAAAGTATTACTGCGACAGATGTATGGCATAGCCCAGAAATTAGATTTGAAATATGTTCAAATGATCCAACTACTGTAACAACATCTGATTGGGCTGGTTTAGGTAGACTTGACTGGGAAAAATTACAACCAGGTCTTAAAGACAATCCTTATGTAATTAAAGAAAATTTAGATTATTTCCAAATCAGGTTCAATTTAACAAATACAGCTAATGATTATAAACCAGCAAAATAATTAATATTTTGTCTTTTATCTAGTATGAGGCTATCCATAAATGATAGCCTCATACTTTAATTTTTTAAGGATTATTAAAAAATAAGAAAATCTTTGTAAATAATTAAAAAAAGTATTCTCATAATTTAATAAATGAGTTAGAATATAGATTATGGATCATACAAAATATATTACGCAACAAATAAATTCTTTAAGAAACGATATAATTGAAGTGAGCGGTTTGGTAAGAAATATGCTTACT
>Ga0154388_1205_pt1 | contig 26095 bp, 19 predicted proteins | sample RifGroB1_FD_105631 | JGI IMG/M metagenome (GOLD analysis project Ga0154388, IMG submission 105631) | Spirochaetes bacterium GWB1_27_13
ATATACAAAAACACAATATAATTGAAGCAAGTGCAGGCTCTGGCAAAACTCACACGATAAAAAATATAGTATTGGATATTCTACTAAAAACTAACACTGAGTTATCTGAAATTTTAGTTGTAACTTTTACAGAAAAGGCGACTGGTGAATTGAAAGATAGGATTAGGCAAACAATTGCTGATGAGATACCAAAGGTTATTAATACAAATTTAAAAGAAAAATTAACAGATTGTATAAATAATTTTGATAGTGCATCGATTTTTACAATACATGGTTTTTGTAATAAAATTTTAAAAGATTATTCTTTTGAAAATAAACAAAATTTTGAAAATGAAATAATTAAAGACATAATTGTTTACAAAAAGTCCCTCAATAAACTAAAACGCGAAAAATGGAAAAATCTTTATAAAGAAAATCTTTTTGAAATACTTGAAATTTCTAATTACCCAGACCTAAGCTCTAAAAAAAGTAGATGGGAAGAACTTGTAATAGACATTGCAATGAAATATAAAAAAGATGATATTATTCTACCACAAAAAATGGATGATTTTTTAGAATATTTTAATAATCTTGTAAAAAATATTCAACAAAAACACGATGAGATTGTAAATTTTTTGGGTAGAATAGATACTGATAATATAAAAAACAGTGATTTTTATCTAAAATATGATAATTTTACTAATAACATTAAAAATAAAAATACTATAAATGATAAATCTAGTAGATTAAATAAAATCATTCTACCTATCCTAAAAATAATAAATAAATTTCAAAACGAGCAAATTAGTTTAACAAAAAATTATATTGAGTTTATTTATGGCTTGGCAAGTTGGAAGGTTTTTTCTGAGAATGGTTTTAATTGTTTGGTTAATTATAGAGGTAAAGAACAGCCAGAGGTTTACGAGGTGTGTCCTTTTATTGATGATCTGATTTGTTTACTTACAGATATAAAGAATTTAATAGAAGAAAAAAATATAAAACATCAACTGCTTGTCCAAACAGTTTCTGATTTAAAAGAAGAAGCAAGGATTTTTAAAAGAGAAAATAGTTTTATAAGTTTTGACGATATGCTTACACAAGTTGAAGAATCTTTAACTGATAATGATCTTGTAGATAAACTTAGGGTTAAATATAAATACGGGATAGTTGACGAATTTCAAGACACGGATTCTATACAGTGGAATATTTTCAAAAAAGTGTTTTTAGAAAGTAAAACTAATAAACTTTTGATTATAGGTGACCCAAAACAGGCAATTTATGCTTTTAGGGGTGCTGATGTAAACACTTATTTTATTGCTAAAAATGAGATGGAAAAAAATAATGCAAATCCAGTAAACCTTCCATTTAACTGGCGAAGTACAAAGCAATTAATTGATATTTACAATTTGATTTTTAATAACTGGTTTTCTACAAAAGACGAAATTAAATATATAGACACTCGTTATCCAGATGGAAATGAAGATGATCGACCAAAATTAATATCTTCTGACACGACTTTTAATAGTTTGGGGGTAATTAATCTCGGTGAATCTTTAGCAAGTGATGCAAAGTTTAGCAGTGCAAAAATTATTTCACAAGAAATTAAAAAACTTTTGAACTCAAACATAAAAATAAGGATAAAAAAAGAGGAGCGATATTTAAAAGCAAGCGACATTTGTATTTTGATTAGAACAGGAAGAGATGGAAAAATAATTGAAAAAGAATTGACTTTGCAAAATATTCCTTTTAGTTTTTACAAAAAAGCGGGGCTTTATCAAACAGATGAGGCAAAACATATTTATTATTTGTTAAACTCAATTGCTAATCCAAAAGATAGGGAGAGTTTTTTTAAGGCATTACTAACGAGGTTTTTTGAGATTGATATTGATAAAATAGAAAATTATGAGAATATCAGTGTAGATTCAGAAGTTAAGAAATTGTTTTTAAAATGGGATTATTTTTCAGAAAAAAAACAATTTTCGAGATTATTTCAATCAATAATGGAAGAAACTGGTATTTTATACAGAGATATAAAAGAAATCGATGGCGAACGACGGATTACTAATTATTATCATATTCTACAAAACTTAGAGAATGAGGCACAAAAAAATAATCTTGATATTTTGGACATTGTTGATATACTAAAAAGTTATATAAATACAAATGTTTTGGTTGAAGAGATCCTTGATTTGCAAAGGCTAGAAACAGAAGAAGATAAAGTTAAAATAATTACTATACATTCGAGTAAAGGGTTGGAATTTCCAGTTGTTTTTATTTTTGGTGGTTTTTCTAAAGGAAATCCAAAAAGTTATTTTAAGTTTCATAATGCGGAAAAAAAACTTGTTTATGATTTGACAAAAGATGATGCAAATAAAATTATTTTTAATGAAGAAGAAGAAAACGAGGAAAAACGGCTTTTTTATGTTGCAATAACAAGAGCGATTTTTAAACTCTACATTCCGTATTTTGAACCAAAAATAAAAAATAAATTAGGTCCACTTGGTACATTTATAAAGAATATAATAGAAGAAACTTTTTTTCAGGAAAATAATCCAAATGTGGAAATCATAAAGTGCGGAGAAAATTTACAAACAATTCTACAAAAAAACATTCTAAAAGAGGATATTGTTAAAAATGAAGATATTTTGCTGCCAGAAAGACTTTTTGTCGAAGTTGATAAAAGTATAAGAGATAAAAAAATTGAAATACTTTCGTTTTCGAGTATCAAAAAAGAAGAAGGGCAAAAAGAGACTTATGGAAATTTTGCCCAAAAAGAGGAAGATACTGGGGGGGACGAAGAGGTTGAAAAAGATACTCTTCCGTCTGGGAATAGGGTAGGGAGTATGTTTCATAGTATTTTGGAGAATATTGATTTTTGTTTGGCTTCACAAATTACAGAAAATACTAGTGACAAAAAGTTTGAAACTATTTACAGTTTGATTGATAAAAATTTTAACGACTACATTTTAAAATATAGTAAAAATCTTTCTGATGAAAAAATAAAAATTTACAAAAATAAAATTTTAGAAATAATTTTAAATACATTAAATACACCAATTGATAAAGATGGTTTTAAACTTAGCATGCTAAAAAATGAAGATAAACTCCATGAAGTTCAGTTTTATTATCCAATTACTCAAACAAAAGATATAAAAATAGAAGAAGTTAATTATAAAGAAGGTTTTTTGACTGGTTTTATAGATATGATTTTTAAAAAAGAGAATAAATATTATATACTTGATTGGAAGTCAAATAAATATTTAACATATCAAGGCGAAAATTTTTCTAATCGTGTCAAAAAAGAATATGGTTTGCAGTACGAATTATATAGCATTGCACTAATTAGATATTTAAAAAGTGTTTTACCTGATTTTGACTATGATAAACATTTTGGCGGGATTTATTATATCTATCTTAGGGGAAAAGATGTGTCTGATTTTACAAAAGGCGTATTTTTTGAAAGAATAGATAAAAATCCAATTTATGACTACGAACAAAAACTTTTTGATATTTGATTAAAGAACAACGCTCTTATTTAGGGCTTGCTAAATAAACCCATAACTTATTATCATATAACAAGTTATAATCAAAAATTAGGCTTAAAAATGCAAGGATTTTTTAATTACCCATTAAAAATCCTTGCATTTTTTTAAAAAGAAAAAAAGTTTGGCTAAACTTTTTTCCCTATTTCCACGCCCAAAAGCTACCTGAATATCATTAACTTAACGCTACAAGCATACTTTTTGGAGAAAAATCTTGCGACTAGCACAATTTTTCGGAAAAAAGTATGCTTGTAGCGTTTTCTAATGACTTATTCAGTAGCCCCTATTTATGATTCTTTCCCTCTAAACAATCTCACGATTTTTTTGACAAAATACAACATTTTTAGTATAAATTATATATGTTAAAAAAACTAATTTTACCAATTTTAATTATACTTTTTTCGAGTCATTTATTTGCAGATGAAATAATTTTTAATCCAATAAATAAAACTTATATTTACAATAATTTTGTTGCTGATAGATTATATCCTTTTGCTTATACAAACGAAATGTATCTTGTTGATAGCAAAGTTAATTTAAAGTTAATTGAAGAAATTGAGTCAGATAATTTTTTGTTTGGTGATATTTTGAAGGTTGAAATAATTGATGGGTATTATAAGGGTAAAATTGGTTATATTCTGGAAGATTATCTAAAATTAAGTAATTTTTCAATAAAAAATGGCTTAGAAGTGTATTTTAAGGAAAATAGCAAATCTTTAGATGGTAAAATAATTTTTTTTAAAGAAATGCGGTGTTTAATAAAAGAAAGTAGGATTGAAGAAGGGCAAGAAGTATTGGTTTTACAAAAACAACCGTATATTAAAGAAGATTTTATTGATTTTGCAAATAAAAATTCTATAAGGTATATAATAGATATTGTTTCTGATATAAACTACTATTTAAGGAACAATAAAGCAGTAATTAAAGTTGTGAATTCACAAAATTTATTTGAATTAGAAAATGTTAGTTGTGGTGACAATTTGTCAAATTACGATGGGATTATTTTTTGTGATAGAAAGAACTCTTATTTTTTGGAAAAAAAAGGTTTTACAAAAAGTATAATTATCCCACAAAAAGGCGAAAATGTTTTTTTGTCTTTTATTGAACCAGTTGAATACATAGATTTTAAACCAAATTTTTTTTATGAGAAAAATAATTTTTCTTTTTTTAGTGATTCTACCCAAAAAATTGGTGTAAAAGTTTTAGGTGATGACTTTTCATATTTTTGTATGCCTGATTTAACAGATGATAAACTTATTACAAAAGATTGTTTTTATATTGAGAATATTCCACAAAACGTAAAATTATTTTGTAATATAAAAGAAGTTTTCCACCCTGTTTATTTAAATTATTTTAATGAAGAAAAACTCTTATGGGAAACTGTTAATCTAATTTATGAGGATGGCTCTTATAAACTTAATATTTTGAAATCTGGATATTATGCTTTATTAACTTATCAAGAAACAAGTTATACTAATCTAAATATAATAAAAAATGCTAAATCAAGTAGAATATTCTTAAAAAATAAAAATAATAGCTTTATAAAGCAATATATGTCCCAAAATGATGATGTTTTAAAAATACCAATTAATGAAGAAGTTGAAGTTATTTCTTTTTTAAAAGACAATCCATACACATTATATCAAAAAAGAATAAGAAAAGATGATTTAAATATAGAAATTATAAGTAATTATACTAAAAAAGAAGTGAAAAAATTCAACAAACTTTTTTATGGGATGTGGCAGAAGACAGGTATAAAAAAAGATAATAAAATTATTAAAGATATAGAAAAAAATAACAATATTCTCGAATTTTTTGGTAGAATGGAGTTAAATGAAGGAAATAAGATTGTTTTTTATAATGATTTTTATAAAATCGAAGGTTTTTTTGAATTAATAGATGATTATAAAATTATTATTTATATAAAAAAAATTAACTATCCTGTTGATGATATTAGTTATGGCGAAAAATATTTTGTTTCTCAATCAGTTTTTAATTCAAATCTTGTAATACCAGCATTTTATTCTTTTTATGGCGGAACTCTCCAAATTTCTTTTGATACTATATTTTTTGATAGAAGAATGACATTTAAAGACCAAAATAAATATGATAAGTCAATAATTGGTGAAAGTTTAAGTTTTAGAAACTATTTTTTCCCACAAACTGAAGATAATTGTAAATATAAGATTTATTTTTTTAAGGAGTAGGTGATAAATTGGATTATTTTTATTATATACCAAAAAGTTTTTGATTGTTACAAATTTAAAAAGTTAAATATATTTACGCGATTTAATCTGTGTTATATATAACTAATTAAAGTTGATTATTACTAAAAATAGATTTACATACTTAAATTTTCTTGAATTATTCATAAAAAGATAGTATATTTAGGAATATTCTTTAAGTTAAAAAAAATTGAGTTTAGCTATATGGTGAATAACTGATGAGTAATATAGATTTTGGTATAAATGACAATGATTTTATTAGAGGTGAAGTACCTATTACAAAAGAAGAGGTTAGGGTAATTGCTATTTCAAAATTAAAACTAACCAAAGATTGTAATGTTTTGGATATTGGGGCTGGGACTGGCTCGATTACTGTTGAGATTGCAAGGCTTATTGATGGAATGGTTTATGCTATCGAAAAAGAAGATGATGCTATCGATTTGATACAGAAAAATTCTTTTAAATTTGGCGTTAGTAATGTAAAAATTATCCAAGGCGAAGCCCCTTATGTTTTGGATGGAATAACTGGTTTTTCTAAGGTTGTAATTGGTGGTTCTGGGGGTAATTTGGATGAAATTTTACAATGGGTGGACAAAAATATTCTACCTTATGGGAATATTGTAATTTTATCGATAACTTTGGATACTCTTACTAATGCAAATGTATTTTTTAAAAATAAAAATTATGAGACTGAAATAACCCAAGTTTCGATAAATAAACTTGTTAATGTAAAAACTGTGTCCATGTTTAAATCACAAAATCCAATTTTTATAATCTGTGCAAAAAAAGGAGAATAAATGGCTAAACTTTATGGGGTAGGTGTAGGTCCTGGTGATAAAGAATTAATTACTGTTAAGGCTATCGAAGTTTTGAAAAAAGCAGATATTATTGCAATACCAGAAAGCAATAACGAAAAAGGTAGTACCGCTTATGAAATTGTAAAGCCTTATATTAAAGAAAATATCGAAACATTAACTTTAACATTTCCAATGATAAAAGATGAAAAAGAAAAAGAATCAATAAGAGAAAAAAATGCACTACTTATTAAACAAAAAATTGATGAGGGAAAATCTGTTTGTTTTATAACTTTAGGTGATCCAATGCTTTACAGTACTTTTATTTACCTTTTGCAAAATTTAAAACAATATAATATTGAGGTTGAAACAATTCCCGGTATTACTTCGTTTTCTGCTATGGCGAGTTTACTAAATATGCCTTTAACAATACAAAAAGAAAAATTAACAATTGTTTGTAGTTTTGATGAATATGTTAAACAACTTGTTAAACTTTCTGATACAATCGTTTTTATGAAAGTTTCTTCTTATAGAGAAAAACTTTATGACTTAATAATAGAAAATAATTTACTAAATAGTTTTATTCTTGTGTCAAATGTTGGAAAAGAAAACCAAATCGTTAGTTTAAACCCAGAAGATTTAAAAAATAGTGATTTTTCGTACTTTACAACTGCAATTATTAAAAAATGAGGAAAAAATATGTCAAAAGTGTTTTTTATTGGTGCAGGACCAGGTGATCCTGAATTAATTACTCTAAAAGGTAAAAGGCTTATAGAGGAATCTGATGTTATTATTTATGCTGGGTCTTTGGTTAATCCAGAGGTGTTAAATTATAATAAAAAAAATGCAAAAATATATGACAGTGCAAAAATGAATCTTGAAGAAATAATTGAAGTTATGAAAGATAGTATTTCTAAAGGATTGTGTGTTGCAAGAGTGCATACAGGAGACCCGTCAATTTATGGTTCGATTAGGGAGCAGATTGAAGAATTAAAAAAGTTAAATATAGATTTTGAAGTTGTGCCTGGGGTTAGTTCTTTTACTGCTGCGGCAAGTGTGTTGCAAAAAGAGTTTACTGTTCCTTCAATTTCTCAGACTGTAATTTGTACAAGATTTGAAGGTAATACACCTGTTCCAACAAGTGAAAGTATCGAATTACTAGCATCTCACAAAACTTCAATGGTAATATTTTTGTCTATCCATAAAATTGAAGACTTGGTTCAAAAATTATTGCTACATTATAAGGAAGAAACTCCAATTTCAGTTGTCTATAAAGCAACATGGGTTGATCAAAAAATAGTTTCTGGAACGTTAAAAGATATTAGCCAAAAAGTAAAGAATGCTGGTATTAAAAAAACTGCTCTAATTTTGGTTGGTGATTTTCTTGGTAATAAATATGATAATTCAAAACTCTATGATAAATTTTTTGCTACTGAATTTAGGGATGCAAAATGCAGTACGGAATAATTGCTCTAACAAAAGGCGGGGTTAATTTAGCAAAAAAAATTAAAAGTTTTTTTTTACAATCAGATATTTTTACTTTACCAAAGCTTAATCAAGGTGATTTTATAAATATAGAAGAAAATTTTGCTGATTTTGTTGGAGAAATTTTTACTAAATACAAAACATTAATTTTTATAATGGCAACCGGCATTGTGGTTAGAAGTGTTGCAAAATATATTCGAAATAAAACTGTTGATCCTGCAATTGTTGTAATTGATGAGGCAGGACAATTTGTTATAAGTTTACTTTCTGGTCATATTGGAGGGGCTAACGATGTGGCAAAAGATATTGCCCAAAAAATAGGTGCGACCCCAGTAATTACAACTGCATCAGATGTTCAAAAAAAAATAAGTGTCGATATGCTCGCCAAAAAATATAATTTGATAATCTCTTCTATGGATGATGCAAAAAAAATTACATCGCTTATTGTTAATAATGAACCTGTTTTTGTAGAATCAGAAATTAAACTTGATATTCCAGACTATTTAAAAATAGATAAGTCTTTGGCTAAAGGTTTAATTTGTGTTACAAATAAAGATCAAATTTATGAAGAAAAACCTTTTGTTAAACTTATTCCACAAAATATAATATTAGGAATTGGCTGTAAAAAAGATGTTTCTTATGAAAAAATGATAAAATTTGTAGAAAACGAGTTAAAGATTCTAAATATAGATAAAAAAAGTATAAAATATATTGCAACAATTGATATTAAAAAAGAAGAAAAAGCAATTTTAGAACTTGCTAAATATCTTGATGTGCAAATTGTTTTTTTTATGAAAGAAGATATTGAAGAAATTGAGGCTAACTTTTCAAAATCAGAGTTTGTTAAAAAAAATGTTGGTGTTTCAAATGTTTGTGAGACAACCGCTTTTTTAGCTTCTGCAAGAAAAGGAAAATTTTTATTAAATAAAAAAGCCAGTGATGGCATAACTTTGGCAATAACTCAGATGAATATGGATTAAATTTGAAGAGATTGCACGGATTATGCGTGTTGTGATAAAAAAGTTTAATCTGTGTTATAATACAGATTAATCAGATTGTTACGGATTGATACAGATTAACTCGTGCAAGTATATACAATAACTATTTAACTTTTTGAATTTGCGACAAATCAAAAATTTTTTAGTATATATCTAAATAAATTTAGGTTTACTAATTCAAATTTAAAATATAAAGAATATAGGAAAGTTGTAAGAAATATATCTGGGTCTGTCCCTCAGGGACGGAGCAAGGGACAGACCAAAAGATTCAAAATAAAAAAAGATGATTTTGGTTCTTCACTTTTGTTATTTTAAAATTTATATATGAAACAGATTACACCTATTAGAATTGTATTATATATGATAGTTCGTTCTATTTAGATTTTAGAATTTTTGATAAATTAAATTTAGTCGAGGATATTTATGGATGGTAAAATTTTTATAGTTGGTATTGGTCCTGGTGGCAAAGACAATATTACTTTTAAGGCAATGGAAGTTTTAAAAAATTCGGATGTAATAGTTGGTTACAAAACATACACTGATTTAGTTAAAGATTTTATTTTTGACAAACAAATCGTTTCGTCAGGTATGAAAAAAGAAGTTGAGCGATGTAACGAAGTTTTTGAACTTGCCAAAAACGGTAAAACAGTAAGTCTAATTAGTAGTGGCGATGCAGGTGTTTATGGAATGGCTGGCATCATGCTTGAAGTATTGCAAAAAGAAAACTCTAATATAGAACTTGAAGTTGTTGCTGGTGTAACTTCAAGTCTTTATTCAGCTTCGTTATTGGGAGCTCCTTTGATGAATGATTTTGCAACTATTAGTTTGAGTGATTTGATGATAGATTTTGATGTGATAAAAAAAAGGCTCGAACTTGCGGCAATGGGTGATTTTGTTATTAGTTTGTATAATCCAAAAAGTAAAGAAAGACAAAACCAGATTGTTGAGGCTCAAAACATTCTACTAAAATATAGAAAATCTACGACACCTGTTGGAATAGTGAAAAATGGGGGTAGGGCAGACTGCGTGGTAATAATAACAACTCTTGGTGATATGTTAAATCATGATATTGATATGACTACTACAATTATAATTGGTAACTCTCAAACTTATATATGGAATAACAAAATCATAACTCCACGAGGCTACATTTTATGATTTGGGTTGTTGGTGGAACATCGGATTGTAAAATAATCATAAAAAAATTACTTGATCTCGACTTGAAAGTTTTATGCACAACAGCGACAGAGTATGGCAAAAAAATAATTGACTCACAAAAAAATCTTACTGTTATTGCAAAACCTCTTAATAAAGAAGAGATGAAAAACATAATAAATGATTACAATATTAAAATAATTATTGATACAACTCATCCTTTTGCAGAAGAGGTTACAAGAAATGTAGTTATCGTTGCCCAAGAACTTAACACAAAATATATACGATTTGAGAGAAAATCAGTAGATTTTGACTTTGCAAGATATTTTGATAGTTATAAAGATATTGTAGAATATTTAAAAAATAAAGAAGGTAATATTTTTTTAACAATTGGTGTGAAAAATTTATTTGAATTTGTTTGTGTAGAAAAAAATAGACTTTTTGTAAGGGTTTTGTCAAAAAAAGAATCTTTGGAACAATGCGAAAAACTTGGACTTTTACCAGAAAATGTAATTTCTTTAAAAGGTGTTTGTTCTAAAGAGTTAAATAAAGCACTATTAAATGAGTTTAAAATAAAATACCTTGTTACAAAAGATAGTGGCGAACAAGGTGGCTTAATTGAAAAAATATATGCTGCAAAAGAACTTGACATCGAAGTTTTAATTTTAAAAAGACCATTTTTGCAATATGATGAAATTTATAGTGATTATGATGAAATTATTGAGATAGTTAAAAATTTAGTTTTTTGAAAAAAATTAACTATTTTTTCTTATCTGTTGTTATTTAAAAAAATATGTGTTAGAATTATATACTGAAATGTTTCAGGTTTGTCTTAAATTCAATGATAATTTTTTTTCTAAGTCCTTTTAAGTAGACAAGTTGTAAAAAAACATTTCAGGTATATAATGACAATCTGTACGATTATCATTATAACACGGATTGATACAGATTACATTGGTTTTTTTACATTAATATTTTTCTTATCTCTTAAATTATACAGTATAATCTGTGTTAATTGGTTATAATCTAATTCATATGTGTTATAAATTTATTTTTTAGGACTATTTTATGGAAGATATAATTTTAATAGTTGATGATTCTGCTACTGTTAGGACAATGTTATCAAAAATTTTGCAAGATTATAATTTACTTTTTGCAAAATCTGGATTTGAGATGTGGGAAGTTTTAAAGAATGAAAAACCATCTTTAATCTTGCTTGATATTATGTTGCCAGATACAACAGGTTTTGATTTGATCAAAGAATTAACAGAAAATCCAGACTATAAAAATATTCCTATAATATTTGTTACACAAAGTACAGAGAGAGATGATTTGAAAAAAGGCTTTGATCTTGGTGGAATGGATTATGTAAGAAAGCCATTTGATGAAGTTGAGCTTAAAGTAAGAATAAATTCTGCATTAAAAATAAAAAAACTTGAAAATAAATTAAGAGTTATGTCAACAACAGATTTTCTAACTGGCATATATAATAGAAGATATTTTTATGAAGTTGCTAATAATAATTTGTTTCATATAATTCGTAAAAAAAGAACATTAACAATGGCAATTATTGATATTGATTTATTTAAGTCTGTAAATGATAATTATGGGCATGATTGTGGTGATTTTGTTTTAAAAGAATTTGCTAAATTTATAAAAGAAAGCATAAGAGTTTACGATGTATTTGCACGATTTGGTGGAGAAGAGTTTATTATTCAATTTGTAGAAACAGATAAGATTTTAGCAAAAACTGTCTTAGATAGGATTAGACAAAATTTAACAAATAAAACCTTTCAATTTAATAATAAAGAAATTCAATTTAGTTTTAGTGCTGGTGTAGCGGAGTTAAATGAAGTAGATAATCAAGGAGATATAGACTCATTAATTAAAATTGCAGATAGTAGACTTTATATAGCAAAAAAGACTGGCAGAAATAAAATTGTTGATGCTGATGAATATTAAGTTTTTGATATAACATAGATTTTTACCCGTTAAGCGAATACAGATCAGATTGTCTTATGTTAAACAGATTGAAATCGTATAATTACTTTATATTAAACTAATTAAATTTTTAATTTATGAAACTTAAAACATTTAAATATAATTATTTTGACAATTTGAAAAAAATAATTTATTAATTAAAAAAAATTAATTTAAGGAATTGTAATGATAGCAGAAGTTTTTAAATCTGTAACCGATTGGTATATGGCTAATATAAATTATTTTACTATAACTGGACTTATGGCAATAGAAAGTTCATTTATACCTTTTCCATCAGAAATAATTATACCACCAGCAGCTTGGAAAGCAGCTCAAGGAGACTTGAATATTTTTTTAGTTGTAATTTTTGGTACTTTAGGTGCTATTATTGGTGCATTATTTAATTATCTTTTTGCTTTATTTTTAGGTAGAGCAATAATTTATAAATTTGCAGATACAAAAATTGCTCATTTTTTACTTATTGATAGGGAAGGCGTTAAAAAAGCAGAAGATTACTTTTTAAAATACGGAAATATCTCAACATTTATTGGAAGATTAGTTCCTGGCGTAAGACAATTAATTTCAGTACCAGCGGGTCTTTCTAAAATGAAAATACTTCCATTTTTACTTTATACTACTTTAGGTGCAACTATTTGGAATGTAATTCTTGCTGTACTTGGCTATTTTTTATACTCACAAAAAGAATTACTTAATAAATATTACAAAGAACTTTCTTACGTATTCCTAATCTTGGGTGTTTTAGTTGTTGCTTTTATTGTTGTTAGTAATATAATAAAGCACAGAAAAAAGAAAAATAATAATGAAACTGAAAAAAAATAAGAAAAATCTCATGCTAATTAAAGGAATACAGGTAAAATCACATAGAATAAACTATATTTCTTTAATTTTATGTATTTATGATATTTTTGATTTTTTTCTGTCTATTTTTGTTTAGAAAAGTTGTTGTTTCTTAAATTATTAATTGGCGATTTTGCAATATATGGGGATACAATATTATTAAAGATACTATATCTAAAGAAGAGTAAATATAAATTTAATCTTGATTTTTCAATTTAATTAAAAAATTTACCTCAAAAACACAGAATTAAGAGTAAAAAACTCTCATTCTGTGGTTAATTTTTTTTATTCATTTATTTGATTGAAAATTTTAGGTGGGGGAAGTTGTAATTAAATATAGTTGTTGTCTATTTATTCCAACTAGCGTAATCCGTGTCAATCTATCAAAATCTGTGTTAATCCGTGTTATCTTCTACTCCATCGATTTTTATTTCGTATTCTGCTATTTTGTTGTGTAAAGTTTTCCTATTGAGATGGAGTAACTCTGCAGCCTTTGATTTTTTACCATTTGTGAGTTTTAAAGTCGAAATTATTGCAAGTTTTTCGATTTCTTGCATAGTTGTTGGCATATTTACCCTTAAAATATTATTTTCTTCACCTTCTTGTACAATGTAAGGAGGTAAATCATCCACATCAATAATTTGGTTTTTTGATAAAACGACAGCGGATTCCAAAACATTCCTTAATTCTCTAACATTACCAGGCCAATTATAGTTATATAAAGCAACTTTTGCTTTAGAACTTATTTCTTTTATAATTTTATTGTTTTCTCTAACAAAATCCGATAGGAAACTTGATATTAAAAGTGGAATATCGTCTTTTCGTTCTCTTAATGGAGGTACATTTATTTGAACAACATTCAATCTATAATATAAATCTTCTCTAAACTTACCAGTTTCAATTTCTGCTTTCAAGTCTCTGTTTGTTGCAGTAATTATTCGTAGATCAACTTGAATTGTTTCTTCACCACCGACTCTTTCAAAACATCTTTCTTGTAAAACTCGTAATAGTTTAACTTGAAGTTGGGGAGAAATTTCGCCTATTTCATCCAAAAAAATAGTACCGCCATCTGCAAGCTCAAATCTACCTTTTTTGGTTTTGATTGCACCTGTAAAAGCCCCTTTCTCGTGTCCAAAAAGTTCACTTTCGAGTAAGGATTCTGAAAGTGCTGCACAATGGACTTTTATAAATGGTTTGTCCCTTCTTTTTGATAACTGATAAATCATATTTGTAATTAATTCTTTACCAACACCATTTTCACCCAAAATTAGAACAGATGCTTTAGTAGGGGCTACTTGTTCAACAATTTCGTAAATTTTAGACATTTTTTCTGATTTTCCAATTATTTTACCCTTACCGAATGTTTCTATTTTTGATTGAAGATTTCTATTTTCTATAATGAGTTGCCTTTGCGAAATGGCTCTTGTTACGATCAGAGAAAGTTTTTCAAGATTTATTGGTTTTGTTAAAAAATCGTAAGCCCCATCACGCATAGCCTGAACAGCAGTTTCAACAGTCCCATGCCCTGTCAAAATTATAACTGGAATATTAAAATATTCTTTTAAAATAGTTTTCATTAGAGTATCGCCATCCATATTTGGCATTCTTAGGTCTGTTATAACTAAATCTATTTCTTCAGTTTTCATTATTCTTAAAGCATCAATACCGTCTGCTGCCAAAAATAGGATATGATCATCTCTTTTTAGTGCAAGCCCAAGTCCTTCTCTAATATTTTTTTCATCATCAACGACTAAAATATTTGCTTTTATTGCCATTTTATTCTCCTGAGTATTCGATTAAGCCTTCTTCTATTGTTTTAACTGGAAGCCTAATACTAAAAATAGTTTGTCCTTGTTTTGAAGAAAAATTTATATCTCCATTATGTTCTTTTATTATCTTATAAATTATTGTTAAACCGAGCCCAGTACCGAAAGTTTTTGTTGTAAAATATGGATCAAAAATTTTTGTTTGAATTTCTTCTGGTATTCCATCTCCATTATCAATAATGCTTATGAAACAGTAATTTTTTTCTCTGTAAGCTTCTATTTCTATTACGCCATTTTCTGTTATTGCAGAAATACTGTTTTGTATTAGATTTAACAAAGCTTGTTTAAAATATCTTTCGTCAATCCAAACATCTGGAAGATTAAAATAATTTTTTTTAAGTTGAATTTTATTTGCTTCAAGCTCTGGTTGAATAAAATCTACAAATTTGTCAAGAAATTCTTTTAAATCCACTGGCATAAGTTCTGCTTTTAAAGGTCTTACTGTAAAAAGAAAACTATTTACAATTTCGCTTAGCCTATCAATTTCTTCTTTTATTATTTTTATAGAATACTTAAAATCCTTTGACCATTTGCATTTACATTTAACAATTTCTTGTTCTACAAGCTGAACGTGAATTCCCATTGCCCCTAATGGATTTTTAATTTCGTGAGCAATGCCTGCTGAAATTGTAGTCAAAGTAGCAAGACTTTCTGCTTGTCGTAATTTTTTTTCATTTTCTTTATTTTGTGAAATATCGTTTATAATTAGTATATTTCCAAGAATTTTTCCTTCTCTAACAAGAGGTTGTAAGGTTAAAGATATATATTTTGCATAGGTAGAATCTATTTTTATTTCATAATTTATTATTTTTTCTTGTTTTTGTAATGCTTCATTAACAATAAATAAAATTCTTTCGTTTTCTATTACTTTATCTATTGATAAACCATAAGAATCATTAGATATTTCAAAAATTTTTGTTGCTGTTCTATTGTAAAATATGACTTTTTTGTCGTTATCAAAAACAAGCACGCCTTCAGCCATTGAGTTAAAAACGGTTTTTAGACTCTCAAAATCTTCTATTAAATTATAAAGGACATCTTTAAGAGTTCTAACATCAACTTTGTCTATTTTTTTTTGAATCGAATTTAAAAAGTTAGATTTGATCATTTTGCACCATTGTTTTTATTGGATAAAAAATTCCTTCTAAAACTAAAATTGGATTTAAATTAAAAGTTTCTATTTTATTATATCTATCTTTTATTAATTTAGCAATATAATTAAGATTAATATTTGAAATATTTCTTAAAGATTTTATTTCTGGCTCTAAATCATAAGAAATTTGACGCTGTAACATTTCTTTTTCTATTGTTGTTTTGAGATTGTGTAATATAGCCTTAACTTGTTTTCTATCTTGAAATCCATTGATAAAAGTAGTTAATTCAAAAAAACTATGTTCCTTTACGAGTACATAATTTATTAATTTTATAACAATTGGATAAATATTTGCTTGACTATACTGATTTGTTCTAGTCAAAAAGTCATTCACTGAGTTATAAATAGTTTCTTCTGCAAATTCATTTTTTAGTATAGCAACAACATCTTCTGTTTTTAGTTTATTAAAGAAATACGACCTGCAACGAGACCTAACTGTTTCAATAATTCTATTTTTGTTTTCAGCTATAAGAATAAAAAATAAATTTGGAGCTGGTTCTTCAAGTCTTTTTAAAAGAATATTTCTTGATGATTCTTCTAATAAATCTACTTTATCTATTATAACGACTCTATTTATGTCTGGCTGGGTTATATAAGTCCATTCAAGCATTCCTCTGATGGAATCTACTGGAATATTTGGTTTTTTGTATAATTCGAGAATATTTGAGTTAATTTTTTGTATATCTTCCAAATCTGATGAGTTAAATTCATCTTTTGAGATTATTTTTTGAATATTTTCTGATTGTTCTCCAATGAATTTTTTGTCTGACTCAGAAAAACATTCTTTAACCAAAAAGTCTTGAAGTGGCAAGAAAATAAGTTTTATAATTCTTCTAATTTTTTCTATATATTTTTGATCTTGTGTTTGTTTATAAGAATTTATATATTCACATAGATAATAAGTAAAATCTCTTCTACTCAAAAAAATAAAACCTTCAAAATCAAGAGTCTTTATGCGTGTGCAGTTTGAACATTGACAACTACTTTCGCCATTGTATTTACAATTGAGAACTCTTACTAACTCAAATGCTGTTGTGAGTTTACCATTACTATGTTCTCCATAGAATATTATAGAATTACTTAAACTTTTTTTTACAACATCATTTTTTAATAGTTTAATGACATTTTCTTGCCCAATAACATTTCCAAACATTTAAAATTCCATTTGATAAATAAAAATTTAAATTTACTATATTAATAATACTATAATATTATTATAAAGTTAATTTATTAAAAGAAAACTAATATTATCATTTATTTTCTAAAAAGAAAAGCATTAAATTTTATAAATAAAATAGTTTTTATAGAAATAAAATTTAAAATAATGTAAATAATATAAATAATGTATTAAAAAATATTAAGAGAATATTGACATCTTAAATTTTATGAATTAAAATTAAGTATAATAAAAATTATCTCAAGGAGAAAGAGAATGAAAAAATTATTAGTTATTGCTTTTGCAATGGTCCTAATTTTCGCTTTTATTGGTTGTAAATCAATGGGCGGTGGTGGTAGTCTTCCATCATTTGGTGCTGATATGGGTGCTCAATCTACTCCACTAGGAACAGTTAGAGTTCCTTATACTTCAATGGTTAGCTATTTTGGTTATGTAAAACCAGGTGCTGCAGCTGATGAAGAAAGAGATGGAAAAAAATTCTTTTATCTTTATGTATGGATTCCAGCTATTGCTCCAGAAATTGGTGTAAGAATGGTTTCTCCAGTTAAAAATCTTGCAAAACCAACAGACAAAGATTATGTTTCTGATCTATGGGCTGAAGGTTCAAAAGATATGGACAACTATTTTGACACATGGGTAACATTTGAAAGAGCATTAGACATCATCATGCCAGAAGACATTCCATCTAAAATTGATGGAACAAAATGGGTTTCTTATGGCTCTAATGATGATAGTAGTGAATTACCTGCTCAACCATCTGGAAGCAAATATAATTCTGTATTAAGAATTACAAGCGAAGTTAGCAATCCTTTAAAAGCTTTAATCAGAGGTCTTTACAGAATCGGTTTTACAACTTACAAAGTAGGTGAAGTACAAGGTACATTTGTTGCACAAGTTGGTGCTCCAATTGATTTACCAGGCGTTGTTGTTGTAAAAGACAAAGATAAGATCTTAGATGCTATTAACGCAAAAGCATCAAAATAATTAATTATTAGTTTCTCTAATCAATTAATTAAGGGCTTTCTTTCTTATGGAAGAAGCCCTTAATTTTTTTAGAATATACCAAAATAATTAATCCATGTAATAGTTTTTCAGTAATAAAGCAATGTTTTTGATAAGAAACAATTAAAAATGATAAAATCAAAATATTCATACTAAAAATGAGCATAATCCATGCCATCTATTAAAATCTCTACTAATCAGTGTTATATAGAATAAAATATAAATTGAATAAAAACCAACGAAATCCGTGCCAATCCATTAAAATCTGATCTAATCCGTGTTATATTAAGTTAAAAAAGACAAAAATATAGAATAAAATATAAATTAAACTAAAACCAACGAAATCTGTGCCAATCCATTAAAATCTGATCTAATTCGTGTTATATTGATGTAAAAAAGACAAAAATATAGAATAAAATATAAATTGAATAAAAACCAATGTAATCCGTGCCAATCAGTTAAAATCTGATCTAATCCGTGTTATAGGAAGTCAATCCATTCATTTTCTTTTATATTTTTATTTTTTATAAATATATCAAACAAATCTTTATATTCTTTTTTAGAAAAGAATATTTTTATATACGGTGAGCCGTAATTAATAAAAAATAGATATTGGTTAGAAAGGAGTAGTTTATATTTGTAATACGATTTTCTATCTATTACAATTAAGTCATATTTGTTATTATTAAAATCAGTTATAAGAAGTTCTATGTTTTCACAATAATTTGGGTTTGTTATATTACTAAAATTATTTTTTATATAATTTTCTATTTCGTAATCATAGTAAATACCTACATTTTTTTTGGTAAAATCAAAATTTTTAGAATTTAACATATTTTTTTCATTTGTTAAAAAATAAATACTCTTTGAAAATAAATAATCCGAAGAAAAAAATCCTTCTTTTTCCTTATAATCTCCTATTAAAAATTGAATTTCGTTATTTTCTAAAGATTTAAATATATTTTCTTCAGAATATGATTTTAAAGTATAGTATTTGTAATTATTCTCTTTGAAATAGCTAATTATTATATTTTTAAGTAATTTTCCATCAAAGGTATTGATAAAATCTTTTGCATATCCTACTGTTAAAGTTTGTTTTTGAGGATTATTTTTAAAGCAAGAGATAAAAAATATAAAAATTATAAATAAAAATAATAATTTTTTATTCACAATTGATTTCATTTTCTAATTTAAAAGAGTTTTCATTATATTTTGATAAATTTTCTTTATGAATTACTAATTTATTTTGAATATCAAATAAAATTTCTTGTAAGGATTTTTCTTTCATTTTTCCTCCATATAAACACATAACACTGATTAGCACAGATTATGCTTTTAGTAGAAAAAGCGTAATCTGTGTAATCTGCGACAATCCGTGCTAATCTGTGTTATGTTATCGGAAAAAAGATTAAGAAAAATTAATATTCTTTTTTGCCTTCAATTAAAACAAGTAAAATTTCAGACAAAATATTGATTCTATCTTCAGACCTATAACCAATTAAGTCACAAAATTCTTGGAGACTATTGACATCTGATGAGTTAAAATAAAAGTTACCATTTCCAAGAATTTTAATTTGATACTGAGATTTCTTTAAAATGTTAAGTTTTGATTGAAAATTAAAAATTATTCTATTAAAAATATGCTCTTTTTTCTTTTTAAAGTAATTTTTAAATCCATAAAATGGTTTATTGAGAGATACTAATTCGATAAATAAAAATTTTCCATTCGCTTTCAAAACTCTGCTTAATTCATTAAGTAGTTTATAATCTTTTTTTGCTTCTCCGAGTAAATTTGTACCAATAATAATATCGACTGTAAAAGAATCAAGATTGCTATTTCTAAAATCAGAATTAAAAAAAAGAATATTGGATTTATTCAAAAATGTTCTACCTTGAATTATAGTATTTAAATCATTATTATAACAAATAATATTACATTCACCTTCTAAATAATCATAAATCTCATTAATAAAACTAAGGTCTTTTATTTCTACAAAAACAATTGTTGAGTGTTTCTTTACAATATTTTTTATATCTTTAACTTCTAAGTTTTTATATTTAGTGTCAATTTTTTCATTCTCAAAAGGGTTGTTAGCTTTATCAATATGAATATCAATTTGTCTTAATTTCTGTGACATAAATATCTCCTTAATGTAAGGATTTAATTTAATACAAGTAATTGCACGAATTAAATCAGTGTAATCCGTTACAATTTAAAAAATCCGTGTTATATAATCGTTAATTTTCAGTATATAGTTTAAATATACACTCTTTTTTTAAAAATTCAATTTAACAAAAAAATATTTACACATATATTAATATTATATGACAAAATTAAAAGTTTTTGGTATATATAAGTAAAATTATTTTGTTTTTTTATTTTATTAATATTTAATTTACAATTTGTTTAAAAAAATATATATTAGCGAGGTTTTTATGGATATATTATTGGGATTTATTGGTTTTATACCGTTTTTGATATTATTTCTCGGTTTAACTCTAACAAAAATTCCTTCTTATATAGTGACTTTTGCAAGTCTTCTTTTAACGGCATTATTTGCAATTTTTTTGTGGAATAATCCTTTAACTTTATTATTCAATTCTACAATTGAAGGTCTATTAATAGCAATTTTACCAATTATATGGGTAATTTTTGCAGCTGTTTTTACATATTTTTTGAGCCTTGAAACAGGTGCTATGGAAATTATAAAAAAATTTTTAGTAAATATATCTTCTGATATAAATATACAGGCTGTGATAATCGCTTTTTGCTTTGGTGGATTTTTGGAGTCAGTTGCTGGTTTTGGTACAGCAGTTGCGATACCAACGGCTATGTTAATTGCTTTGGGTTTTAATCCAGTAAAGGCTTGTGTTATCTCGTTAGTAGCCAACTCTGTCCCAGTTGCTTTTGGAGCATTAGGAATTCCTGTTATAATTTTGTCTCAAATAACTGCTTTAGATTTAACTATTCTTACAAAGTATGTTGCTTTGCAATTGCTACCTTTTTCACTTTTAATACCAATTGCTATTGTTGTTATAAATAATAATGGTTTTAAAAATATTAAGACTTCAATCATTGATGCTATTTTAATTGGTGCAATTTTTACTTTAACTCAGACACTCGTTGCTTTTTTTATTGGTCCCGAGCTCATAGCAGTTTTAGGGTCTTTGGTTTCTCTACTTACTTTTATAATCATTAAAAATATTACAAACAAAAATAAAGAAAAAAATGATTACAAGACAATACTTTGGGCTATAATAAATTATCTCATACTTTTACTTTTAGTAATAATTACTCGTATTTTCAATTTAGAATTTTTAAAACAATTTCCATTTACCATTCTTATCAATATAGGAGAACATAAAGTCAAATATGATTGGCTAACTACACCTGGCACCCTACTTTTTCTGTCGGCAATAATAGGTGGAATAATACAAAAATTGGATTTCAAAAAAATCGGTGAATTAATGCTAAAATCTATTGATAAAATTAAATTTAGTGCGATTACAATATTAAATATAGTAATTTTGGCTAAAATCATGGGATATTCAGGTATAACTAACTCTTTAGCATTTAATTTTGCTTTTTTTTCTGGCAAATTTTATCCTTTTATTTCGCCAGTGCTTGGTGCTTTGGGAACTTTTGTTACAGGAAGTGATACATCGTCAAACATTTTGTTTGGTAGTTTACAAAAAGAAACTGCAATTAAAATTGCTGCAAATCCGGAGTGGCTTGCCTCTGCAAATACTGCTGGTGCAACTGCTGGTAAGATGATTTCACCACAGAGTATTTCTGTTGCAGCATCAACAGTTGGTTTACAAAATGAAGAAAATAAAATAATAACAACAACAATATTTTATTGTCTTGGTTATGTAATAATTTTGGGGATTTATGTTTTTGTTGTTAGTTTATTTTTAAAATAAAAGGATTTTTTATGGAATGTTTAGAAAAAACTATAAATATTGATGGCATAAATCTTTGTTATTGTGAATATGGCGAAGGACGTCCAATATTTTTTATTTATGGAATACCTGGTGCAAAAGATAATTTTAAGCTAATTATAGAAAATTTTGTAAATAATGGGTTTAAATGTATAGTTCCAGAAAGAAAAAGCATTGAATATTTTGATAAAAATGTAAATTTTTTAGATATTTATAAAAAATTGATTGAAACACTATTTAATGAAAAAATTTACTTAATAGGTTATTCAATTGGAGCTTTTTTTGCTTTAAAACTGGCAATGGCTTGTGAGAATAAATTTACTGGACTTAGCTTAGTGTCTCCTTTTCTTTTTATAGATGTAAAAGTCCATAAAAAATCAAATCTTCCAAAAATCTTTAAAAGCAGGTTTATGAAATTTTTATTTAATATTTTTTTTATTCATATTTATAGAATGTTTTTAATTGCAAGGCTTAAAAAAAGTTTTTATCCAGAAAAGATTCCAAAAGAAAAACAAGAAGATGCTTTAAAAAAATATGGCAATTTGGAATATTTACTATCAACAATAGTTGATATAAATTTTTTTATAAAAAATACTTTAAATGAGGAAGAATTTAAAAAAATAAAACTAAAAGTGTTATCAATATGCTGTAAAGATGATAAAATTTGCGATAGTATTGCTTTTTCTAATAAAGTAAAAGAATATAAAAATGACTTAGAAATTTCTATTATTGAAAACGGAGGTCATGGCTTAATTTTTACACATCCAGAAGAAATGTTTGGATTGATAAGTAATCACATAACACGGATTAGCACAGATTAGGAGGGATGGACACAGATTAAGCTGATTAGGAATAAAAAAGGTGAAATCTGTGTTAATCAATAAAAATCACTATTAAATCAGTGTTATGGACAGATCTAAAATAGTTTTGTATCAAAAAAAGTACAAATTTTTTTACAAATAATATTATTTACAAATATTTTTTGCATTTTTATTAAATTATATTATAATATAACACATATTAATCAGATTGTCAGGGATTATACAGATAAAATATATAAAATTTTATAATTATTTTATTTTCTTGATAATTAAATTTTTGACAAACTAAAAACTTTTTACTAATTATATTCAAATTATTTTTAAATAGGATAACTAAATGACAGAGAAAGAAATAACTGAAAAAATTATTGACTTAAAAAACCAACTAAAAGATAAAATAACTATTCCTGCACATCATTATCAAAATATAGAAATTGTAAAATTATCAGATTTTATTGGAGATTCTTATAAGCTTGCTGTTGAGAGCAGTAAAACTAGCGCAAAATATATAATTTTTTGTGGCGTTAGATTTATGGCTGAAAGTGCGAGTATTTTGGCAAAAGATTATCAGAAGGTTTTAATACCTAATGTTCAGGCGGGCTGTCCTATGGCTGATATGATTGACTTAAAAATAGCAAATAAAGTTTACGAAATTATGTCAAATGCTTGTGAAAATAAAATAATTCCAGTTGTTTATATGAATTCTTATGCAGATATGAAAAGTTTTTGTGGCGAAAAAGATGGCAGTGTTTGTACTTCTTCTAATGCAAAAACAATTTTAGAATATTATTTTAAACAAGGTCATAGTGTTTTCTTTTTCCCTGATTATCATTTGGGCAAAAATACTTCTAACTTAATGGGTATTCCACAACAACAAATTGTAAAAGTTAAAAAAGATGGCACTTTGGAATGTACAGGAGATGTAAAAAAAGCAAAATTATTTTTGTGGGATGGATTTTGTCATGTTCACCAAACTTTTACAGAAGGTGACATTAAACTTGTTAAAGAAAAGTATTCTAATATAAAAATAATTGTACATCCTGAGTGTAAAGAAAGCATTGTTAAATTATCGGATATGAGTGGCTCTACAGAGCAGATTTATAAAATTATTAAAGAATCACCTGCTGGCACTACATGGGCTGTTGGTACAGAAGCAAATTTTATATATAGAATGTCAAAAGATTTTAGAGACAAGGTAATTATTCCATTAAGAGTAAGTCCTTGTATGAATATGGAAAAAATAACTCTATCTTTACTTTATCAATCTTTACAATCTGTAATGGATTATGATAATAACAGTGGTAGTTTAAAATATGAAATAAGTGTAGCTCAAGAGTATAAAATAAATGCTCATAAATCATTACAAAAAATGATAGATATAGTTAGTGGAAAGATATAACACGGATTTTTTTAGATTGTCACTGATTACACAGATTGAATTCATTTAATTAGTTGATATTAAACTATACCCAAATGTTTTAGACTTGTTAGAAATCACAAAATCTAATTACTTTAATATCAAATAATTATACGGTCTTAATTTGTGTTAATCTGTGACAATCCGATTAATCTGTGTTATATAATTTAATTAAAAGGTTGATATAATGAGAGAAGTTTTTGATGTTATTATTGTTGGCACAGGAATAGCAGGGCTTACTGGAGCAATTTATCTAAAAGAATCTGGCTTAAATGTCGTTTTAATTACAAAATCTGATAAAATAGAGGAAACAAATACAAATTATGCTCAAGGTGGAATAATTGCCTATAAAGAAGGTGATAATCCCTCAAAATTAGCAGAAGATATTTACAAAGCGGGATGTTATTATAATAACAAAGAAGCAGTAAAAACACTTTCAGAAGAAGGACCAAAACTTGTATTTGATTTTTTAATAAACAAAATAGAAATGGATTTTAACAAAAACAAAGATGGAAATTATGACTACACAGAAGAAGCCGCACATTCTGAAAGAAGAATTTTACATTATCAAGATCATACTGGCGATAAAATAGAAGAGTCATTAATAGCTTATGCAAAAAAATTAAATATTTCAATTTATAATTCTTATACTGCGGTTGATTTAATTACAAATAACCATCACTCAAGAGATTATCAAGAACTTTATAAAGAACGTGAAGTTATGGGGCTTTATGTTTTAAATAATGAAGAGGGTAGGGTTGAGACTTTTTTTGCTCATTATGTAATTTTGGCAAGTGGCGGAATTGGCAATCTCTATCAATACACTACAAATCCTCCTTCTGCAACTGGCGATGGTATAAGTATGGCTTATAGGTCTGGTGCAGATATTATAAACTCTGAGTTTGTTCAGTTTCATCCTACTGCACTTTTCCATAAGGATATAAAAAGATTCTTAATTTCTGAGTCTTTGAGGGGTGAAGGAGCAAGACTTTTGGATCATAATGGTAACCAATTTATGCACAAATATTCCTCTTTAAAAGACCTTGCACCTCGTGATGTAGTTGCTCGTTCTATTTACGAAGAGATGAATAAAATTGGTGCAGAATATATGCTTCTTGATTTAGCAAATTTTTATAATGGCGAAAAAACAATTCAAGAAAGATTTACTCGGATTTATAATACATGTCTCAAGGGTGGAATAGATATTACAAAACAACCTATACCGATAGTCCCAGCAGCTCATTATTTTTGTGGTGGAATAAAGGTAGATAAAAGGGGGCGTACTCCGCTTAAAAATCTATATGCGATAGGTGAGGTTAGTTGTACTGGTTTACATGGTGCTAATAGGCTTGCATCAGATTCTTTACTTGAAGGGCTTGTTTGGGGTAAGAATGCTGCTGTCGATATAATTAAAAATTTCAAAAAAATAAAACCTTCTCGCTTTGATGAGATACCTGATTGGAAAACACCTTTAGAATTTGAGGAATTTGATCCTATTTTAATTTATCAGGATTGGAAAGCTATTAAATTAACTATGTGGAACTATGCAGGGATTATTAGGACTAAAAAAGGATTGGATAGAGCTCAATCTGATCTAAATTACTATGCTCATAGGATTTTTAAATTTTACAAAGAAGCAAAATTGAATAGGGATATTATAGAATTACGAAACGCAATTGTTACTGCTCAATTAATTGTTGATGCTGCAATTCACAATGATCAATCAATAGGTTGTCATTAT
>Ga0154388_1140_pt1 | contig 22750 bp, 22 predicted proteins | sample RifGroB1_FD_105631 | JGI IMG/M metagenome (GOLD analysis project Ga0154388, IMG submission 105631) | Spirochaetes bacterium GWB1_27_13
TATTACGAACTTGATACAACTGCTGTTATTGCACCTTTTTATGCAATATTTTTTGGTATGTGTCAGGCTGATCTTGGTTATGGGCTTTTTTTACTTACAATTTTAACAATAGCATTTTTTGCCATAAAAAATAAAAGTGTTAAATCACTTATTTTATTGGGAATGGTTTTAGCTTTTATGACGAGTGTTTTTGGTTTTTTACTAAATGGTGCTTTTGGGTTTAGTATAACGGATGAGTTAATCAAAAATGGTATTCTTCCAGATGTAGTTAAACCTTTTGTTATATTTGCAGATGTAAATGACCCAACTGATCATGATGCTAAAAATGATATTATGATACTAGCAATGGCATTAGGTTTTGTCCAGCTTTTAATTGGTTTAATTATGAAAACGATTAATTCAATTAAAAACAATGGGATTCAGGCTGGTTTACAACCTGTTGGTAACTTTTTGTTTATTGCAGGGGTTGCTTTTGCTGGTATAATTTATGGTGGTGGCGAAAAATTTAAAATTGGACCACTATATATTGGTAAATTCCTATATTCTTATATGGATGTTTTTACTGTGACTATTGTACTTTTGATTGCTGGTGTTACGTTAATTATGTTATTTAATAACATAGACAAAGCTATTTTTATTAGACCTTTGACTGGTCTTTGGGAAATGTACAATACTATTACAGGAATTTTAGGTGATATTTTGTCATATATTCGACTTTTTGCTCTTGGTTTGTCAGGCGGTTTACTTGGTGCTGCTATAAATCAGATTGCATTTATGACAAAGGGTGATTCGATAATCGGATTGATACCAATGCTTTTGATTATGATTGTAGGGCATGGGTTAAATTTATCTTTGTCAATTTTGGGGTCTTTTGTACACCCATTGAGATTAACATTTGTAGAGTTTTACAAGAATCTTGGTTTTACAGGTGGTGGCATAGCTTACACACCTTTTAACTATAAAACAAATATCAAAAAATAATAAGGAGAATAAATATGGAAATTTGGGCTTTAATATTAACAGGTCTTGGACTTGGGTTGATGGTTGGTTTATCAGGCGTTGGTTCTGCAATAGGAACAGTTATTGGTGGTACTGCAGTAGTTGGTTCTATGAAGAAAAAACCAGAAAATTTTGGTTTGTATCTCGTACTTTCAGCTTTACCTGCTACACAGGGTCTTTATGGTTTCGTTGGATTTTTTATTTACTCTGGCGTTGTTGCATCTGCTGGAGGTGCATCTATACCACTTTTTAAAGCAGCTATTTTATTTGGTGCTGGCGTTGCATTAGGAATTGCAAATTTAATTTCTGCTATTAAACAAGGACAAGTTTGTGCTGCTGGTATTTCAGCAATTGGCTCTGGACACAATGTTTTTGGTAACACATTAATTTTGGCTGCTTTCCCAGAATTTTACGCAATTCTTTCATTAGTTGCTTCTATTTTGATGACAAATTTATTGAAATAATTATAGACTGATAAGACCTGACAGGTTTTGAAACCTGACAGGTCCTTTTTATAACACAGATTGGCACGGATTGGAAAGATTGACACGGATTGGAAAGATTGACACGGATTGGAAAGATTGACACGGATTGGAAAGATTGACACGGATTGGAAAGATTGACACGATTTTTTTATATTCTTTTTTTTGTAAAACTTCTTGATTTTTCTTTAATTTATTTATATTATCATTCAATAAAACACATGTAGGATAAATACAAAATGGTAGAAAATGCTTTAATAAAGATGATACAAGAAGGGTATAATCTTCCTGAAGAATATTTTAGTACTTTAATAAATAAAGCAACAGATATTGAAAATATTCTATATGTAACTCAGTTAGAACAATTAACAGATGATAGATTTGAAAAATTTTATGTAGATACAAGTAAAATTAGAGAAAACAATGTTATTAATTCTATTAATATAGAGTTAAAAAATACATTAAGGATAAATTCTAAAATCACTTTTGCTGGTTTTACTGGCTCTGGTAAAACTACAGAATTAACAAAATTAGCCAAAAAATTAGAAAATGATTATAATATTATATTTTTTTCTATAATTAAGAGATTAAACTCAAATTCTATTACTATTGAGTCTTTTTTGTTTGAAATAATAGAAGATGTATTAAATTTAATATCAATAAATAATTATTTTGATGAAGATAACAACATTAAAGAAATAATAAATAATATTAATAATTGGTTTAACGAAACTATAAATGTAACAGAAAAAGATAAAATAAGAAATGCCTCATTAAGCGTTGGTATTGAATTTTTGAAAAAAATATGTGGTGGTGCAAAACTTGAATATAATGTAAATAAATCAGAAAAACAAATTACAACTTGTATTGAAGAAAGAAAAATAAAAGATTTAATATATGAATGTAATAAAATTTTTGATTATCTAAAAGAAAAAACAGGTAAAAGAAATCTTATAATCGTAGATGATTTGGAAAAATTTGATTTTTTTAAAGTAAGAGACTTTTATACAAAAAATAGTGCTTTTATTAAAGAGTTTAAAACATCTATGATTTTGACAATCCCAATAGAATTAGTTTTTCATTCAGACTATTCTCTTATTGAGAATGTTTTTGGTAAAGCAAAGGTATTACCTATGATTAAAGTAAAGGATAAAAATAACAATGAATTTACAGATGGTATAAATGTTTTAAAAGAAATCATATCAAAACGAATAGATTTATCACTTTTTGAAAATGAATGTTTTATTGATGCAATTAAACATTCTGGCGGTTCATTAAGAGAATTGTTTAATATAATAAATGATGCTGTTATTAGAGAAATGGGCGAATCATCTTCTAATAAAATAACAAAAAAATCAATAGAAAAATCTATTACACAAAATAAAGATTATTTTTCGATGAAAATTTTTGAAAGAAACGATGAAGTAAAAATTACTTTTGATCAATATCTTGATGTATTAATTGATATTTACAATGGAAATAAAAAAGAACCAAATCAAAATATAGCCCTCCTCGACCTACTCCGAATTAGGGCTGTTATGAAATATAATGGCGAAGGTTTTTATGATATTCATCCATTATTAGATGATTTTGTTAAATCTCATAAAGAAAAAAGAGAAAATGCTAGAAAATAACAATATTCCATTTAAAAAAGAAGAAAATATATCTAATCTCCATCTTTTTGAAAGATATTTAAAACTAATTCCTCGTGGGTTTGTGCTTTGTCAGTCATCTGCCTCAGATAAGTTTAAAATAATGGAATATTTTAAAAATACTCAGTTTAAAGACTATATTATATCTTGGGATATGTCAAATCCACCTCAAAACGCATTAAGCGTTCAATTAAGTCTATTAAAATATCATAGCGAGAATAAAAAGCCTAAATTAATGTTTTTTATCTATAATATAGAAAATTGTGTAAGTATTTTAACTAAAGATAAAAATTATAAAGAAGAATACGAGCAGTATAAAGATTATCTTGGAGATTTAAATTATATAAGAGACTTTTTTTTTAGATTTAACTCAATTTTTGTTTTTTTTATGACTGAAGAGACAAAAAAATATTTTATCCGCTATGCCTTTGATTTTTATGACTGGATGAAATCAATTTACATTTTTACCCCAGAAGAAGAAAAACAACAACAAACTCAAATTATTTCACCAATTGATCTTTTTAAAATCGAAGATTTTGAAGCAAAAAAACAAAAATATACAAATATGGAAGAAAAAATAGAATATTTTGAACAATTAAATCGAAGATTAAAAGAAGAGATTGAAATTTCATATAATTTAAAAGAACTTGGGGAGTTGTATTATCAAATTGGTAAGTTAGATTTATCTTTAGCTCGATACAACCAATCATTAGCAATCGATGAAAAACTTGGATATAAAGAAGGAATTGGGGAAAATTATATTAAAATCGGCTGGATTTATGAAGATAGGGGAGATTATAGCAAATCTTTAGAGTTTTATAATAAATCTTTGGAAATATTTGAAGAATTGGACGATAAAAGAGGAATTGCAAGAGTAATATTAAATATAGGTAATATTTATGAAAGTTTGGGAGATTATGACAAAGCGTTAGAGTTTTATAACAAATCTTTAAAAATATCTGAAGAATTGGGATATAAATCTGGAATTGGTAAATCAATTTTTAATATTGGGTTAATTTATCAAGATAAAGGAGATTATGACAAAGCGTTAGAGTTTTATAACAAATCTTTAAAAATATCTGAGGAATTGGGATATAAATCTGGAATTAGTAAAACAATTCATAATATTGGGATTATTTATCAAGATAAAGGAGATTATGACAAAGCGTTAGAGTTTTATAACAAATCTTTAAAAATATCTGAAGAATTGGGAGATAAGTATGGAATTGGTAAATCAATTTTTAATATTGGAATGATTTATCAAATTAAAGGAGATTATGACAAAGCGTTAGAGTTTTATAACAAATCTTTAAAAATATCTGAAGAATTGGGATATAAATCTGGAATTGGTAAATCAATTGGTAATATTGGAATGATTTATCAAGATAAAGGAGATTATGATAAAGCGTTAGAGTTTTATAACAAATCTTTGAAAATAAAAGAGGAATTGGGAGATATTGATGGAATTGCTTCATCTAAAACAAATATTGGATTAATTTATTTAGAGAAAAAAAAATATCACGAAGCCTTTGATTGTTTTATTGAAAGTTATAAGATTTTTAAAAAACTTGGTAGTCGAAAATTACAGATTGTTATAGATAATTTAAATAAATTAAAGAAATTTATCCTCAAAGAACAATTTAATAAAAAATTGATTGAAAATGGGATTGATTTGGAAGAATTAGGTTAAAATATTCTACTCTTTGTGTTCTTTGTGCCTCTATGAGAAATTTAATCTATGAAATCTAACCAATCTGTTTTATAACTATAACAATTCTTTTTGACAAATCTTAAAATTTTGGTTATATTTTTTGTATGAAAAAAGATTTAACAAACATACATAACAATTTTTTTCTACATCTCTTGTCAAATAAACAGAATGCTATTGATTTTTTGCGAATCAGTATTCCAGAAGATGTTTTTAATCAAATAGATTTTGATTATCTTGATTTTGATAAACAAAGTCATGTGTTACCAAACTTAAAATCAAGTATCAAAGATTTGGTAATAAAAACTAAACTAAAGAATAAAAAAGAACTGGATTTTTATCTTTTAGTTGAACATAAATCAAGTGTTGATAACAGCAGACCAAAAGATATATTTATCCAGATATTTAAATATATTTTTAATATAACTTTTGAAGACTATAAAAAAAATAAAGAATTAAGAGTTGTAATACCACTTGTTTTTTATCATGGACAAAAAGAATGGAAAATTCCAACTAATTTTAAAGATATTTTTGATGTGGATAATTCTATCAAGCAAAATCTAATTGATTTTAATTACATATTATTTAACACAAAAGATAATACAAAGATAAATAAAGAAATAATCAATAATATTCACTTGTATTCTGGACTTATAGCCTTAAAGACGATTTTTGAGGAAGAGTATAAATCATTATTAGAAATAATTAGGTTATTCTATTATTTTGATAAATTTAAAACTCTTGAAGAATTAGAAACAATAATTTATTATATTTCTTTAGTAAAAAATATAGATAAAGATAAATTTGAAAATATAACAAAAGAATTATTTGAAGAATTACAAGAGGAGGATTCACCTATGGTAACATTTTTAGATTCTATTAAAATTGAAGGTAAAATTGAAAAACAACAACAAACCTTAATTCGTCTATTGTCAAAAAAATTTGGTAGTATAACAGAGTACGAGAAAGAATTTATTGAACAATGTTCTGATGCTGAGAAACTCGATAATGCTTTAGATGAAATACTTTTTGCCGAAACTAAATTTAATGTTTTAGATTGCTTAAAATGATTAAAAATATTCTAATCTGTTCCAATTGGTGAAAATATGTATTAATTAGTTTTAATCTGAGTTAATTCGTGTTATAGAGTTTAAAATTTTAATTATAAAAATAAAGGTGTAAAATGGAAGTAAACAAATTAATAGAAGAAGACAAAAAACATATATGGCACCCTTGTTCTCAAATGATGGATTATGAAGAATATCCTGCGATTCATATAGAGAAGGGGGAGGGCGTTTGGCTTTATACGAGAAGTGGTGAGAGAGTTCTTGATGCTATATCGAGTTGGTGGGTAAATATTTTTGGGCATGGTAATAAATACATTGCTGATAAAATTTCAGAGCAAGCACATAAACTTGAGCATGTGATTTTTGCAAATTACACACATAGTCCAGCGGTAGAACTCTCTATTAGATTATCAAAATTATTTAACGACAATTTGCCAAAAGTTTTTTTTGCTGATAATGGGTCTTCTGCGATTGAAGTTGCTTTTAAAATGTCTTATCAATATTGGTATAATAAAGGTATTCCACAAAAAAACGAATTTGTTTATATATCTGGTGCTTACCACGGCGAAACTATTGGTGCATTATCTTTGGGGTCTTTGGGTTTATATAAAAAGGTTTTTGAGCCTCTTTTATTAAAGACAAACGAAGTTTTTGGACCAGATTGTTATAGATGTCCATTCTCTTTACAAAGAAATACTTGTAATGCAGAATGTTTTGCAAAAACCGAAAAAGAGTTAGAAAAACTTGCAGATAAAACTGCTGCCATTATTATAGAGCCAATGTTACAATGTGCTGCTGGAATGAAAATGTATTCTCCAATATTCTTAAAAAAACTTAGAGAAACTTCTAAAAAACTTGATATACATCTAATTTGTGATGAAATTGCTTGTGGTTTTGGCAGAACGGGTAAAATAATGGCAACTCATTACGCTGATATTATACCAGATTTTGCTGTTGTGTCAAAAGGACTTACTGGGGGATTTTTGGCATTGTCTGCGGTTTTGACAAGCGACCAAATTTATCAAGCATTCTACGCTCCTTATGAGTCTGGGAAGGCGTTTTTACATTCACATTCTTACACAGGCAATCCCCTTGCTTGTAGTGCGGCTTTGGCGACATTCGAGTTATTTGACCAAACGAATATTATTGAGAAAAACAAAGAAACTGGTAAATATATTTACGAAAAAGTAACACCTTTGTTAGAACATAAAAATGTTGGTGAAATAAGAAATCTTGGGATGGTAACAGCAATTGAACTTGTGAAAGATAAAAACACAAAAGAAGACTTGGATTACAAAAAACGCATTGGTCACAGCATTTATAGAATCGCTGAAAAAAAAGGCGTTTTACTTAGAAATCTTGGCAACACAATATACTTTATGCCACCTCTTATAATTAATAAGGAAGAAATCGATTTTATGACCTCAGTTGCGATTGATAGCATAACTCAAGTTTTGAAAGATTAAAATCTAAAAGAAGTTGCGTTGAAAATGTCGCTTTTATGGTAAGATATACTAAAAAGTTTTTGATTTGTCACAAATTTAAAAAGTTAAATACATTTATTGTATATACTTACACAGATTTAATCTGAATATGTTATGATTTAATCTGTGTTATATTTTCACATCTCACCCCCAATTTTTCCATAAGTTCTTTGATAAGTCTGTCTTTTTCTTCTTCCAATTCGAGTTCTTCTTTAACTTTTGGGTTACTCGCTGCTTTTAGTAGTATTTTGATGATTCTTTTCATAATTTCATCTTTTGGCTCATATTCGTAATTTATAAAGAAATTTCTACTAGTTTTTTCCTTTTGGTCAAATATACTCAATATTTTCTCTATCTTAGTTTTCATTGTGGGATGTAATTTAGGTATTTGGATTATAAAAGAATTATGAGTCAAACATTCAATAAAGTCATATTTTGAGTTAATTATTTCACCTATATAAGCTCATATAGTTGTAAATAGAATCTTTTTTATTATTTTTTTATGCCTATCTATCTCAACTGAGTATTCTAATGATTTTTCTTGAGGTTTTAATGTTAAACTAATGATTTCCTTATCAATAATAGCATTAATTATTTCTTTTGCAATCTCAAGGTCTTCCATCAAATATTTAAAAACAACATCGTAAATATGGTTTGCTTATATACTGAAAAGTTTTATGTTTTTCAATCTAATTACTTTAATATCAAGTAATTATAGGATTTTAATCTGTGGCTTGCAGTCGCTATGTGTGAATCAGTGACAATCTGACTAATCTGTGTTATAGTATAATCAATATTGGGGATTTATTCAAGAATCTTTTTTATGACGAGTTTTATATATAATAAAATTTTAAAAAAAACTATTGACTATCAAAAAAATTTTTATTAATATATGAATATGTGTTCATATATTAATTTGTAGGATAAAATTATGGAAAAAGAAGCAGAGTTTTGTAAATGTAATGTTATTCATAAAGAAGTTATAGAAAAAGTTAAACCTAATATTCCAGAAGAAAAAAAATTGGAAAAACTTGAAACTTTTTTTAAGGTTTTTGGTGATAAAACGAGGCTTAAAATTTTGTTTGCTTTATCTATACAAGAAATGTGCGTTTGTGATATTGCAAATCTATTAGATATGGGACAATCTGCTATTTCTCATCAATTACGATTGTTAAAGCAGACAAATCTTGTAAAATACCGTAAAGAAGGTAAAATTGTTTATTATTCGCTTGATGATTCTCATATTGAAGAACTTTTAACTCAGGGTATTATTCATATAGATGAAAAATTTATTTAATGAGGATTGATTATGAAAAAATATGCTTTAAAAAATCTTGATTGCCCAAATTGTGCTGCAAAATTAGAGGATTCTATAAAAGGGCTTTCTTGCGTTGATTATGTTTCTGTAAATTTTGCAACTCTTTCAATGCACATTGAGACATCTGATATTGAGAAAGTTAAATCAAAAATAAACGATATTGAACCAGATATAAAAGTAGATGAAATAGCAAAAAAAGAAAACAAAAATTATAACCTAAAAAAAGAATTTATTATAATGGGAATATCTTTGATTATTTTTGTAGCTGGTTTACTTGTAGAAAATTTTATAAAAACATTTCCATACAATTTCTTAAAATATGTTATTTTTTTGTTTGTGTATTTTCTTACTGGGTGGAAAGTTTTATATAAAGCATTTACAAATATTACAAAAGGTAAAATTTTTGATGAGAATTTTTTGATGGGCATTGCTACAATTGGTGCTTTATGTATAAATGCTTTTTCTGAAGCTGCTGGAGTTATGTTATTCTATAAAATTGGCGAGTTTTTTCAAGAATTATCGTTAAATAACTCAAGAAAATCAATTTCTTCCTTATTAGAAGTCCGTCCTGATTATGCAAACCTTAAAAATAACGGAGATACGATAAAAGTTTCTCCTTATGAGGTAAAAGTTGATGATCTTATAATTGTAAAACCTGGTGAAAAGATTCCACTTGATGGGGTTATTTTGTCAGGTGAGTCCTTTTTGGATACAAGTTCTCTAACTGGTGAGCATAAACCAAAAAATGTAGGGGTAGGGGACAGAGTTTTTGCTGGAATGATAAATAATAACGGAGTTTTAACTATAAAAGTAACAAAAATATTTACACAATCCTCAATTTCAAAAATTTTGGAACTTGTTGAAGATGCTATCGAACACAAATCCAAAACAGAAAATTTTATATCTATATTTGCAAGGTATTATACTCCCATAGTGGTAATACTTGCGTTATTTATCGCTTTTATACCTCCTTTTTTCTTAAAAGATGCGACTTTTAGTCAATGGATTTATAAAGCATTAGTTTTACTTGTAATTTCTTGTCCTTGCGCATTAGTAATTAGTATTCCACTTGGTTATTTTGGTGGAATAGGTTTTGCTTCAAAAAATGGTATTCTAATCAAAGGATCAAATTACTTGGAGGCTTTATCAAACTTAAAAACAATCGCTTTTGACAAAACTGGTACTCTAACAAAAGGTGTTTTTAAAGTTAGTACTATAATTTCTCAAAATAATTTTAAAAAAGATGAGATTATAGAATATGCAGCAAAAGCAGAGTCACATTCTAACCACCCAATAGCAATTTCTATTGTAGAATACTATGGTAAAAATTTGTCTTCCATATTAATCGAGGAGTATCAAGAGGTTAGGGGTATGGGAATAAAAGCGAAAATAGATGGTAAGAATATAATAGTTGGTAATGATAAATTGTTTCAAAATGAGAATGTTAATTTTTTGGATGTAGCTGAATATGGTACTATTGTTCATATTGCAGTTGATAAAATTTATGCAGGTTACATAATAATTAATGACCAAATAAAAGAAGATTCTTTTATTGCAGTGAAGACTCTTAAAGAAAAAGGTGTTAATGATATAATAATGCTCACTGGTGATAATTTTAGTTCTGCAAAAGATGTTTCTGATAAATTAGGAATTTCAACATTTTATTCTTCACTCTTACCAGAAGAAAAATTGGCGATTTTTGACAAGTTAGAAAAACGAACAAAAAATCACAATATGGCATTTGTCGGGGACGGAGTAAATGATGCCCCTGTTTTAGCAAAAGCAGATATTGGAATTTCGATGGGTTGTATCGGATCAGATGCTGCAATTGAAATCGCTGATGTAGTTATAATGGATGATTCTCTAACAAAAATAGCTACTGCCATAAACATTGCAAAAAAAACCAAAACAATAATTTGGCAGAATATAATTATGGCTTTGGGCATTAAACTCGTTTTTGTGCTACTCGCCTTATTTGGCATAGCCATTATGTGGGAAGCAGTTTTTGCTGATATGGGAGTTTCACTACTTGCACTTTTTAACTCAATGCGTATTTTTAGGATGAAGGGGTAAAACATTTACATTAATTTTAAATTTAATTTAAATTATTGATTAAAACCCAAAATTTTGTTATTATATTAATATGAAAAAGCAAGAAATTTTTAAAGAAATTTGTAAATTATTAAATATTCAAATTGACGACTCATTTTTTTCGTCTGGAAGCAAAGTTACTAAAGATGGTTTTTTTGCTGTTTATAAAAAATTAACAATGGATAAATTTAATTTTCCATATCATTATGAGACAAAACAAGGATTTTTTAGAAGAATTTGTTTGTTTTTAGGTTTAACACCTAAAGACGAATGGTTATCAAGTGGTTCTACAATTAAAACTGAAGGAATCAATGCGGTTCTTGAAAAATTGAAACAAAAAATAAAATTTGAAAGCTTTGATGAATATACTTTGCCATTGACTATTGATAATGATACACAAAAGATTATTAATTCTTATGATATAAAGAATAATCCACATATACATTTTTTAAAATTAAAAGATTTATCAAAAGAACAATTAAAAGAAATTGTAAAACAGAGGATAGAACAATATCCAGCAGAAAAATATGTATTTCTTGGCGAAAATGCAATGAATAAACAAGAAGTAATAATAGAAATTGCTAACGAAACTAAAATAGGTAATGAATTTATAGAAATTCATAAAATTGCTATTGATATGACATTTGAGTCACTTAATTTAAATTAATTCTTGAGGTTCTATGAAAGAAAATAAAAAAAATGAAATTCTTTGTATTGATTCTGATTATGATGAAGAAACAAAATATTCTAAGGATATTAGAAATCAGTATTTATATAAAATTTTAGAAGAAAAAGAATTTATACTCAATAAAATTGATTCAAGTAATCTGAATGATACTGAAAAAATAAGAAATAGACAAATTTCATATATTACAGGCTCTGGGCATGGCAATGAGAGTAATTTTTTTATACAAAAAGATAAAACAATACTTTCTACAGATAAAAATTTAATAGATATAAAAGATAAAGTTATTCATTTGTTTGCTTGTTTAACTGCTATTAATTTGGGAGAAAATTTAGTTAAAAATGGTGCAAAAGCTTTTATTGGTTATTCAAGAGAAATTCCAGTAGTTGGGGAAGAGGCGGGAACTCCCATATTTTGTGATTATCAAATAGACATCGCTTTAAGCGAAGGCAAAAATGTTGAACAAGCATATCAAACTGCTTATGATACTTTTACACAACATATAAAAATTCATAAAGATAAAAAGAATATGAGTTTTGCAGCGGCTTTAACTCGGTTAAGAAATAACCTTTGTTCTCCTGTTACAAATCCAAAATATGGCGATAAAAATGCTAGGATTGGTTAATAATCCATGAATGATAAAAACTTTAACTGTTATAACATTGACTGCATTGAAGGCAGTAAAAAATATTTAAAAGATAACTTTGTTGATTTAATCATCACTGATCCGCCTTATGGAATAGATGGACATCTTCTACATAAACATTACAAGAGGAACGAGGATTTTGTAATTGATGGTTATCAAGAGGTTGGTATTAAAGAATATCCAGAGTTTTCTAAAAAATGGATTAAAGAGGCAGAGCGGGTTTTGCGTCCGGGTGGGAGTATTTATATTGTCTCTGGATATACAAATTTGGTGCACATTCTTAATGCTTTAAGAGAAACTTCATTAGTAGAAAGAAATCATATTATATGGAAATATAATTTTGGTGTTTATACACAAAAAAAATTTGTTTCTTCCCATTATCACATTCTATACTATATAAAACCTCCCGAATCAGAAATAACATTCAATACAAATTGCAGATACAATCAGAGTCAAAAAACAGAAAATGGTAGATCAAAATTATATAATGATATGCAAGATGTTTGGCAAATCAACAAAAAATATAAACCGCAAGAAAAAAAGAATAAAAATGAGCTTCCAGAAGAATTACTTTTAAAAATGATTTTATATAGTAGCAACCCAAACGATGTTGTGTGTGATTTTTTTGGTGGAAGTTTTTCTACAATAAAAGTTGCAATCGGTACTGCTCGATATGGGATAGGGTTTGAATTAAATACAAATTCTTTTACTGAACATCTAAAAGAATTAGAGGAAACTGAAAATGGTTTTTTATTAGAAAATTTAATTAAACCAGAAGGTTTTAACATAAAAAACAAAGGTAAAAAATGGACTAAAGAAGAAATTGAGAGTCTAATTACAAAATACAAACATTTTACAGAAGTAGAAAAATTATCAAAGAAAAAATCAATCGAAAAATTATCTTTAGAATTTGATAGAGGAAATTTCTCAATCAAAAATATTCTTGAAAAATATAACACGGATTTTACACAGATTATCGCTGATTAACACGGATTATGCTGTTTTTTAAACCAGTACAATTTGTGCAATCTATAAAAATCTGTGTAAAATCCGTGTTATAATGTTGCAAAATAAATTCTAAAACATTATAATTAATATAATATTGATATTATTATTTGGAGGATAAAAAAATGACAAAAGTAATTAAAGTAAAAGATTTTGCTGATGAACTTATGAGAAGAATTGAAAAAAACAATAGCATAGACTGTTGTAAAGAAGAAATAAAGAAATTAGCCAATATGAGTAAAAAATATATGGCAGATGTAGATATTGAAGTAAACTGGAAAGAGTAAATTTTTCAAAAATGATGTTTTCAAAAGCGACATTCAAGAATGTCGCTTGTAGATAATGTAATTAATAAAGTTCGTACTTTAAAAGTCTTGCTTCAAGAGGACCATTATGAAGTTGTATTTTAGCTTTTGTTCTAAGTCCGACAAATTTTCCAGCCTCAAGATTAGCAGTAAAAATAGAAGCATTTGAATTTTTGCATTTTTGCTTTAAAAAATCGCCAATTTCTTTATAAAATTGTGTTAAATCTTCATTTTTAGCCAATCTCTCCCCATAAGGAGGATTTGTAATTATAAAAATATCATTATAGTTTTTGTCTTTTTTCCTAAAATCGACATTATCTATTTTTATATTTTTTTGGAAACCAAGTTTTTTTATGACTTGATTTGCTTTATCATAAGTCTGTTTGTCGAGTTCACACCCAAAAAAGTTTGTATTTGTCAATTTAATGCTATTTTTTACATCTTCTTTTACTTTATTAAATATTTCTTCGTCAAAATCAAACCAATTAGTAAAACTAAAATCTCTATCTATATTTGGTGGAATATTATTTGCAATCATATAAGCTTCTATTAAAAATGTCCCTGTTCCACACATAGGGTCAAAAACATCTTTTTTTCTATCCCAATCACTCAGTAGTAAAATCCCCGCAGCCAAATCTTCTTTAATCGGTGCTTCACTTTGTATATTCCTATATCCTCGTTTAAAAAGTGAAATACCGGAGCTATCAAGATAAATAGTTGCATGATTTTCATTTAAATAAACTGTAATACCAATATCTGGATTTTCTTTATCAACAGAAGGTCTTTGACTATCAAAAAACTTTCTAAAAGTATCCAAAATAGAATCTTTTACTCTATGAATAACATATTGAGAATTATTTAAAGTATTTGATTTTCCTTTTACATCAATTCTAATATTTTTTGTTATATCAAAAAGTTTATGCCAATTTATTTTTCTTGTTTGATAGTATAAAATATCATAATCTTTTACATTAAAAGTTTTTAATGGTTTCAAAATATGGAGTGCTGTCCTTAGACAAATATTAGCTTTATACAAATCATAAACAGTACCAAAAAAGCTAACCATAGCAAAATTTGTTTCTAATACTTGCATTCCAAGACTTTTAAGTTCTTCTGCAAGAACATTTTCAAGACCAGATTGACATGTTACAATATAAGTTTCTTTTTCCATAATAGTATTATGCCTCCCCCTCCATAAATAAAAAAGGGGCTACCTAAAACATTAGATAGCCCTGCAAGCTAAGAAATCTATGAAGAAATTAAATTATCTTTTAAAGTTTGAACGACCACCGAATGACTTTCCATCATTTCTTCTCATGTTATTTCTTCCGCCACCACCTCTTGGCTTGTCTTCTTTTGGTTTTGCAAGGTTAACTCTTATGTTTCTACCTTCAATTTCGCCATTATCAAGTTCTTTGATAGCAGCTTCAGCTTCTTCGTTTGAAGACATTTCAACAAAACCAAAACCCTTTGATTTTCCAGTCATTTTGTCTGTTATTATTCTTGTAGAAAGAACAGAACCATAAGGGCTAAAAATTTCTTTGAGAGAATCTTCTGTTAAAGAATATGGGAGATTCCCTACATAGATACTAGTTGACATAAAAACTCCTAAAAAATGATACTTTAAGGAAAAAAATTACTCTAATTGATAAAGAATACTTTTTAAACCTGCCATAAACTTACAACTTTAAATATAAAAAAGCAAGCATTTTTTTATATTTTTTATTTTTTTTATAAATTTAATTCTATTTTTTTATCAAATATTAAACATTTTAAAGAACAGTTTGAAAAATATTGTTTTTTATTATACAGTCAATTGTTCAAATTGTCAATATATACTTAAATGCTTATACCTATGAATTTATTTGTATAAAACAAATTATAAATAATATTAATTCTATTATTTATTAACCTTTTTGAAGCGTTTTTAAGCATATAATCATTAAATTAAAAGTAATATATTTTAATAAATATTTCATAAATAATCTATTTTTTAAAATTTATTTATGTTTAAAAGTGTTATCTTTCAGCGAGTATTGGTTAGTTTATCAGAAATTCTAATTACATATAATTATCCAATTTAATCAATGCCAATATCAGGCAATCTAACCGTTAGTGCAAAAATCTTTGTATATTTTACTATATTATTTATGTCTTAAAGATATTTTGTCGATAACTACCATTGTTAATTGTAAATTTATTATATAGAAATTGGATTTTTTATATACAATAACTATAAAAATATTATTGGTTTTAGGGAATGATAACAAATTATTCAATTATTTTAAGAAAATACTTGACAAAAATTAACTATAAATTTAAAAATATATAAAAAAAATTAGGTATTTAAGTAAAAATTATGGATAGAAACAAATTTATTATTTTATTTTTCATTTTTTCAATTTGCTTTATTTTTTCTGAAGAAGAATTAATAAGCGGAAAAGAACTTCTTCAAAGATTTTCTAATAATTTCAAGGCTAATGTAAAAGATTACGAAGCTGAAATAAAATGGACACTGGATGCTAATTTACAAAAAGGCATTGTTTATTTTAAAAACCCTCAGAAGTTAAGAATAAATTTTACAGAACCTCAAGGACAGGTTATCTGTACAAATGGATATATGCTTTGGGTTTATATTGATTATTTAAATTTAATTTTAAAACAAGAAATTTTAGAAAAAGATAAATCCAAAACTAATGATGGAAAAACTCAGACAATAGTAAACCCTGTATTATTAAATATAGTTGGTTATGATAAGTTTCTTACTGAATATTCTATAGAATATGATGGAGTAAAAACTAAAGTTGATTACAAAGACGGCACAAAGGTATATAAATTTAAATTACTTAGATGGAGATCATCAAAAAGTGGATTTAATGTAATATATTTGACTATACAAGAAGACGGTTTAATTAGAAGAGTAGAGGGAATTACAGCTACTTATAAACGAATTATACTTGAATTGGATAACATTAAATTAAATAACAATGTTAGTGATTTAGTTTTTAATTATGAACCACCAGCTCATGCAAATACTGTTGAAAATTTTATAACAAATCAGGGAGATAATTAATAATATATGGAAGCACTTGGCGAATACTTAAAAGAAGTTAGATTAAAACTTAATGTTTCAATTGATAAAATTGTAGAAGATACTCATATAGTTAAAAAATTCATTGAAGCTATTGAAAATGAACAGTTTTCTATCTTTCCAGGAGAAGCTTACTTAAAAGGTTTTATTAGAACTTATAGTGAATACCTTGGAATCGATCCAGAAGATGTAATCAAAAGATATGAAAAAATAAAAATGGCAGAATCTCCTACACCAATAGAACAGCTTATCCCAAAACCTTCTATTAATTTAAAACCAATATTTATAACAGTTGGAATTGTTTTACTTGGATCATTGATAGTTTTTGGTTTGATAAATCTTGGAATTAGTATTTCTAAGAATGTTACAAACGAAAAAATAGATAAGAAAAAAAATAATAAAGAATTAGTAGAAAATAATAATACAGGAACAACTCAAACTACTCAAGCTATTCAAAATGGCAAAGATAAGAAAATAACAAATATTTATAAAATGACAGAAAAAGAAACAACATACAATTTGAAAAAAGATGAAGCCGTAGAATTTAATATTGGTCAAAATAAATTTACTCTTTTACTCAAAGAATTAACTCCTACTGTTATTTTAGTGGATCAATCAGGGAAAGAGTATTATTTAATAAAAAGTTATCAACAAAAACTTGACTTAAATCACGATTTATCAAATGATGCAGATGTTATTCTTAACTCATGGGATGAAAAAGTTGCAAATATAAAAATAAAGTTATATGAAGGAGATGCTAGTACTACTGTATCAACTGATTCTTCTAATACGGTTTCTACAAATAATACAAGTACTGTATTAAATATACAAGGTGATAATGTTGAGAGTATTATAAAAAAAACAGAAATTGAAGATATTGCTTTTGATATAAATGTACAAAACGAAACTTTCCTTAGATATAAGGCTGATGATAAACAAGATGTTGAGTCTTTTTATAAGGCTGGTAGTATTGTGAATATTAAAGCTTCTAAATCTATTATTATATGGTTATCTAATGCAGGTGCAGTTAATTTTAATTTTAAAAATTATTCTAAAATTTTAAATCCTGGTGAGGTTGGAAAAATAGAAGTTAAACTTGTAAAGTGGGTTCAATCTTCAGGATCAGAATATGAATTACAAATAAGCAATTTAAAGTAAAAATAGATGGAAAAAATATATATTGAGACTCTTGGATGTAGCAAAAATCAAATAGATTCTGAAAAAATTTCTTTTCTCTTACAAGAGAATGGTTATGAGCTTACAGATGAGGCTATCTCTGCTTCTTATATAATTGTTAATACTTGTGGTTTTATTCAAAAAGCAAAAGAAGAAGCAATTGAAGTCATTCTCGAATTTTCTAAATTAAAAAAAGATGGTTGCTGTAAGAAATTAATCGTTGCAGGATGTTTGGCACAAAAATATACAAAAATACTTATTGATGAAATACCTGAAGTTGATTTAGTTTTTGGGATAGGAGACTTATCTCAAATAGTTAATGCAATTAAATCAGAAGAAAAAGTTGTAATACCAGAAATTGGCAAAGATAATTTAATAAAAAGAAATATAATTGGTTTTCCGGGTTCTGCGTATTTGCGAGTTAGCGATGGTTGTTCTAATTTTTGTTCTTATTGTGCAATACCTTTAATAAGAGGAAGCATAAGATCAAGAGAAATTAGAGATATTCTCAAAGAGTTGGAGTTTTTAAAGACAAAAAATTTGAAAGAATTAATCCTAATTGCTCAAGATACCTCTAATTATGGTATTGATATTTATAATGAAAAGCAACTTTATAAATTGATAATCGAAATAGATAAATCAATGGACGAAAATCAATGGCTCAGAGTATTATATATGCACCCAGATCATATTGACGATAAATTGCTTGAATCTTTTGCCATATCAAAACATTTTATTCCTTACTTTGATATTCCATTTCAATCTGGTAGTAATAGAATCTTAGAATTAATGGGTAGAAATGGTAACACAGTAAATTATTTAAAATTAGTAGAAAAAATTAGAAATTTCTTTCCTGATGCAGTTTTTCGTTCTTCTTTTATTGCTGGTTTTCCTTCTGAAAAAGAAGAAGATTTTCAAGATACTTTAAATTTTATTAAAGAGGCAAAAATAGATTGGGCTTCTGGCTTTGTTTATTCTCAAGAAGATGGAACAAAAGCTTGTGATATGAAAGATCAAATTAAAGAAAAAGTAAAAGAAAAAAGGCTTAATAAACTTCTTGATTTTACAGAACAAATTACTAATGAGAGATTAAAAAGATTTATTGGTACAACTCAAAAAATTCTAATCGAAGAAAAAGTTGAAGATGGTTTGTATATTGGTAGATTTTGGGGACAAGCACCAGAAGTAGATGGTCTTACAGTTATTGATATAGAGGAAGCAAAAGAAGGTACTTTCGTAGAAGCAGAAATAAAAAAAATGACTGGAAAAGATTTGTTTGCAGTAGGTTTATGAAAAATAAAAATTTATTAAATGATGTTAAAAATACTATTTTAGATTTATCTTGTGTTATATGTGGCAATAAAGATTTTTCAAAAGAAATTGATTTTATCTGTTCTGACTGCTTCAAATCTTTTGAAAAACTAAATACAGACAATAATATATGTAAAATATGTGGTCATACTTTAGATAGTGGAAATTATTGTCCTTCTTGCAGCCTATTAAAAAATATTTATTATGATTCGTATAAATTTATTCAATATTATACAGGTTTTTTTAAAAATATAATTAGAATGTGGAAAAAAGAAGATAATTTTATGATAAATAAACTTTTTTTTCACTTACTGATAAATAAAAATTTGCTTAGTAAAGAAATACCAATAACAGTAGTTCCAGACACAAAATTTAAAACTATAAAAAGAGGTAGGGCAGGGCTTCATTATTTACTTTTTTTATTAAAAAAGAATGGATTTTATACTTTAGAAAATATCTATAAGAAAAAATTTATTCTTTTTTCTTCTCAAAAAAATAAAAGCCAAGAAAATAGATTTTCTGATATACAAAATCTTTACTTTTTGCCGAAAAAAAATGTAAATAAATTTAAAGGTGAAATAATTTTAATAGATGACATCTACACAACAGGATCAACACTAAATTATGGCTCAAAGCTTCTAAAAGAAGCTGGCTTTTCTAAAGTTCATACCATCACATTTTTTAGAACCATATTTGATAAGAAATAAACGAAATTCAATAAATTAGCGAGTGATAAAATCACCCGCTAATAATCTGCTGAAATGTTCAGCTTAACATAAAAAATTTGTTGCTTTTCCTTGTGGAATTTTATTTTTTCTTTTTTGTAGCTGCTGTACAAAAAGCTTTTGCAACTTCAACTTTCTTTTGTTTAAATACATTCATGTCATTGCCACATTTATGCAAAGAGTCATCCCACAAATCTTGTAATTTATCATAACATTCATCACAAAAATCCATATTCATGAAATGATAAAGATTTGGATCCCATGAAGTTTTGTCTTTTACAACAAAATTTTTACCACAACTATCACATTGAGTAAATACCATTTTATCCTCCATTGTTTTAAATTAACATTAATTAATTATTTAATATATTAAATTATACAAAAAAAAATAATATATTTCAAATTCTATTTACAAAAATATCAATTTTTTACTTATTTTTATTAAATCTTACTATAAATGTAGCACCGTTTTCTTCGTTATCAGTTATAGTTATGGTAGAATTAAAAGATTTTAATATATTTGTTATAATAAAAAGTCCCATTCCCATTCCTTCTTTTTTTTGATAAGTAGAAAAAAAAGGATCAAAGATTTTTTCTTTATTTTTGTCTGGAATTCCACAGCCATTATCAGAAATAACAAATATAATATAATTTTCTTCTTCTTTCGTTTCTATTATAATTTTTTTATTATCTCTTTTTAAAAAATTTAGTGCATTTATAGAATTTTCTAATAAATTTATTATAATCTGTTGTAATTGAATCTCAGAAAATTTTATTTTTTTTATATTTTCAGAAAGTTTTAGTATCAAATTTATGTCGTTATTTGTTAATTTTTCTTTATAATTTGATTCTATTTCTTTTATTGTGCCATTTATGTCAATTTCTTCTATTGCTATATTTTCGGGCGATTTTAGAATTAAACGCATATTTTTTATTATATTATCAATTCTAACAACTCTTTCCGATATTTTTTGAAAATTTTCTATTATTTTTTCATAGGACAATTTTTTGTTCTCTTTATCCCAAAAAATTACACTGTCAGAAAGTATTTTTATTGATTGAAGAGGTTGATTAATTTCGTGAGCAATCGAACTTGTTAATTGACCTAGCGAAATTAATCTTTCACTTCTTAATCTAAATTGCTCATTAGCTAATTTTTCTTCTTCTATTTGCCTTATTTTTATTACATCATTGTGTTTTTTAAATACTATCGATATAGCATTGGAAATAATCTCAAAAAAGTTAATTAGATCGATTCCAAAATATTTAGAAATGCAATTTATAAAAATACTTATGCCAGAAAAATTATTTTCAACAAATATAGGAATACTTATTATTGATTTAACTTTATGTTCTTCAAGAAAAATTTTAATCTCTGAAGGAAAATTATTAAAATTAGTTATTAGACTCAATTTTTCTAATTCTTTTAATTCTTCTTTATTTTTTATGAGTAATTTATTAAAATTATTATTAAATAATTTACTTTTTGCTTCAAAAATATTCTCAAATGATAAATCATGCTCATTAAATTTATATATTAAAACATGATTAATTTTAGATAGAGATGTTAAATAAGAAAGAATATCATTCAACTGTTCATAAGGGTCAAAATAATTATTTATCTTATTGAGAATTTGTTGAATTTCTTTTTCTAATGTTAATTGATTTTTATATCTTTCAATAGACATTTTTAATTTTTTTTCCATTCTATTTCTATATAAAGCTATATGAATTGCAACCTTAATTTCAGGTTCTTTAAAAGGTTTTACTATATATCCAAAAGGTCCAAATTTCTGGATTTCTTTTATATAATGTTCGGTAGAATAAGCAGTAAGGAAAATTATTGGAATATTTAATTCTTTTTCTATAATTTTTGCAGCAGTAATCCCATCATATTCGCCTGGCATATTAATATCCATAAAAATTAAATCAGGATTTAAAGTTGATGCAAGATTAACAGATGTAGGTCCAGATGAAGCTTTCCCAACAACTTTATGTCCCATAATTTTTAATATTTCTTCAAGATACATAAGATTGACAACTTCATCATCAACAATCAATATATTTGGCATTTCTATTCCTTATAACACAGATTAATCAGATTGTCACGGATTCACCCCTCAAGTGAGTGCAAGCCACAGATTAAAATTGTATAATTACTTGATATTAGAGTAATTAAATTTTGTGATTTCTGAAAAACCTAAAACATTTTAATATATTATTAAAAAAAATATTTAAAAAAATTAGAGTTTAATAATAAATTATAGTGATAATTATTAAAAATGTCAATACGATATAAATTCTATCATAAAATAAAAAAAATATTGACAGAGACAGTTAATTAGGATTAAAATAGGAAAAAAAGGAAAATATTATGAATAAAATTGAAATACTTACAGCAACAAAAAATGATTTATCTATAATTTTGGAAATTCAAAAAATATGTTTTGAAGAGTCTGCACTTAGATATAATACACGCGATATACAGCCATTAAAACAAATTTTACAAGAAGTTGAAAAAGAATTTAATGAAGGGATTTTTCTTAAAGCAGTTTGTGATGATAAAATTATAGGTTCTGTTAGATCTTACCAAAAAGAAAATACTTGTTACATTAATAAACTCATCGTTCTCCCCGATTTCCAAAATCAAGGCATCGGCAGAAAACTAATGAATGAAATAGAGAAAAAATTTAGCGTTAAAAGATTTGAATTATTTACAGGCTTTAAAGATGAAAAAAATATCGCTTTCTATCAAAAACTTGGATATGAAATTTTTAATACTAAAGAACTTAGCGAAACAGTGAGTATTGTTTTTATGGAGAAGATTGTATAAAATTACGCCATATTCTTCTAATTAATAATATTTTTAGACTTAATGTAAGATAATAATAGTCTTATATTATTAATGAGGAATAAAAATGCAAAATCTTTCAGAATCCATAAATTCTTTTATAAATTATTGTAAATTTGAAAAGAATCTAACGAATAAAACTTTAAAAGCATAT
>Ga0154388_1095_pt1 | contig 19153 bp, 10 predicted proteins | sample RifGroB1_FD_105631 | JGI IMG/M metagenome (GOLD analysis project Ga0154388, IMG submission 105631) | Spirochaetes bacterium GWB1_27_13
GTATAAAATAATAAAGAATAAATGTCATTGCGAGGTTACTGCCGAAGCAATCCACTAAAAATTTTTATCTAATTTTAAAATAATATAGGAGAATAAATGGATATAAAATCTAATTTTTTTGATAATGATGGAAGCATAAACTTAATACTTGGGCAAAGTCATTTTATTAAAACTGTTGAAGATTTGTCAGAAATTGTTGCTACCACAGTCCCAAAGGCAAAATTTGGTGTAGCTTTTTGTGAAGCATCAGGTCCATCTTTGATTAGATATGAAGGTAATGACAACGAACTTGTTGGTAAGGCAATAAAAATGATGGAGACTTTAAAAACAGGTCATTGTTTTGTAATAATGATGAGAGATTGTTATCCAATAAATATTCTTTCTAAAGTAAAAAATTGTGATGAAGTTGCAAGAATTTTTTGTGCAACAGCAAATCCTCTAACTGTCCTAACAGTAGAATCAAATGATGGTGCTGGAATTATAGGCATTATTGATGGTGTTTCTCCAAAAGGAATCGAAAACGAAGAAGATAAAACTAAAAGGAAAGAATTTTTGAGAAAAATAGGTTATAAATATTGATTTATGTCATAAAATTCTAATTTTGGTATGAATTAATCTTTTTGTACAAATAACACAGAGGCACAGAGTTAAAAAAGAATAAAAAATATTCTTTTTTTGTGCTCTCTGTATCTCTGTAAAAATTTTTATTTTTCAAATATATAACACAGATTAATAAGATTGTAGCGGATTTGCACAGATTAAACCGCATAAATATATAAAATAACTATATTTAACTTTGTGACAAATCAAAAACTTTTTTATATATTTATTATCTTGATAATCTTGTTACACCCATAGGATCAATTAAATCGCTTCTTCTCTGATAATTTCTTTTTGTAACATATTTATATGTGTGGTTTGCTCCTTGTGTAAGTGATCCAGAAGAAGTTCCTTTATAAACTTCGAGATGAAGCATGTAAGACCCACCTGCAGTATTTCTTATTATTTTACCGATTATTTGATTTTTTGAAACTCTAGCACCACTTCTTAATGATGAAGTAATTTCTCCATATCTAATTACAGTACCATCATCATTTTTAACTTCCAAAGCATAAGTACCACTATAAAAATAGTAATAATTAATAACTGTTCCTGAAGTCATAGCATATACATTTGTACCAGTACCAGTTGATGGTATCAAATCAACACCAGCATGAGACCTTGCTCCACCGTTTCTTACTGCTCCAAAATATCTTGCCCCAGTGTTTGGGTTGCATGCTAAACTAGATTTTACAGGGAAAGTCCATGAACTTACTCTTGAACCCCAGAAATCATTTGATGATCCGCCTCCGCCGTTTGAACTTTTAGTTGCACCAGCGATTAAATATTGCCATGTGGTAGGACCAACAACACCATCAGCAGATAAGGCGTATGATGACTGAAATTGTACAACTTTTCCTTTAGTTCCAGTTCCAAATGCTCCATCGATTGTTAATGAATATCCACATCTATTTCGTAATACATCCTGTAATGCTTTAACAGAATATCCATTACTACCTTGTTTTATAGTAATAATCAGTTTTGACCATGTTCCGCTTCCAACAATACCGTCAGCTGATAAACCTTTTGCTCTTTGAAATGCTTTAACAACAGATTCTGTTCCACTTCCAAATTGACCATCAATAGATATAGAATATCCAGCTGCTTTTAAAAGATATTGAATGATTTTAACATTTAATGATTCTGCACCTTTTCTTACAATAGGCCATGCTTTGACAACCCATGTTGATGCTCTTGTGTTCACACTTGAAAAATCAAGTTCTCCCCAATTATCATATACATCATCGAAAATAGCATTAGGATCATTTATATCTGTGATTTCACCATCGTTATTTTGATTCTCATCAACAGCTTTAGATTCTTGATCTATTGATATTGTATCATTATTATTTATTCCCAAATCGGTATTATTCATGTCACTTGGATTTGAACATGAAAATAAAAGAAATAAAAAACAGATAATTACACTAAATTTAATTGATTTCATTTGATCTCCTTAGATTTTTTATAAAATATTTACTTTATTGATTGTATCCTCTGGATTTGTTTACAAAAAAATATCATCCTTTTATTAGTATTATATTAAATTACCTCCTTTCTTTAAAATTTAATAAAAGTATATTATTTTTTATAATCCGAAGATTTAATAACATTAAGCATAAAATGTACCAAAAAAATTATTTTATAGATAAAATATAACTTTTTTAATACAAAACCATAACTTATTATATAAAAATATACTTAAACGCTTCTAAAAGGTCAATAAATAATAGAATTGGCATTGCCTCTAATTTGTTTTTTACAAATGAATTAATAGAGATTAGCGTTTAAGGTATAGAAACAATTTGGACAATTGTCAGTATAAGTTAAAAGAATATTTTTAACAATTTTTTTATAATATAAAAAAAATACAAATTATATATTTTACTTTTACTCTGCTTATTTTTAAGCATTGCTTAATTTTATCCTGCTTAAAAATAAGCACTTATCACTTTATATAAAAAAATATTCAATTATTTGATTTCTTTAAATAAAAATTCCTTAAATTAAGTAAACAAAATTCGATTTATCATATTAAATAGGATTTGAAAGTCAAAATAATTAAATATAAATTCTTTAGTTTTTAAAAAAAATACTCCCTGACAATAATCTAAGATATTACCAGAGAGTAATAAAATAAAAAATATTTGATTAGAAATCAGAAATGTTTAATAAAACATAACTAAAACTATTCCCATAGATATTTTTTGATGTCTTACATATATTAAGCACAGTAGTTAAATCTGATGGATTTTTAAATACCTGACATCCAGCAGAATACTGACCGATAACAGATGAACCACCACCATGATGTAAATTGATGCCAAAGTTACCTGTTTCGATAGTAGAAGTGTACATATCAAGCGTATTATCGCGATCGCTATCTCTATAAACCTTAATATTACCAGATTGAACAAGAGCTTCATACTTTCCATTATGAATACCAATTTTCCATAGACCTTTATATTGACCAGGAACAACAATAGCACAACCGTGAGAATTCATTGGATTTTGTAAATAATAAGTACCAGGATCAGCTGTAAATGAATTAAATGATAATATTTTATTAACTCCGTTTTCTTGATAGAGTAAAAAAAACTTGTCATCCCATTGATTGGCAGTTCGATTAGAACTTCTAACTCCTACAAGGTTAAGGTTATAATTTCCTTCATAAAAAGTGTAACCTTTAGCTTTAATAATATTTTTTATGTTATTATAAGTAAAAGTATTTGATGTTTGACTAATCCCACATATTACATATTTCCATGTTGTTGGTCCTACAATACCATCTTGTACAATTCCGCATTTTCCCTGATAATTTTTAACAGCAGAAGTTGTTGCACTACCAAAAGCACCATCAACTACTATTGAATATCCTAATTTATTTTTTAGTTGATATTGTAGTGCTTTAACTGCATTACCGTTACTTCCTGATTGAACAGTAATAACAAGTTTATTCCATGTATTTTCTCCTACAATACCATCCGTTACTAAACCTTTTCTACTTTGAAAAGTTTTAACAGCAGATTCAGTTGCACTTCCAAAATCACCGTCAACACCACAGGCAATGCCATTAGCATTCAATAGATACTGAAGTGTAAAAACTAATGTACCATCGCTTCCTTCACTTAGTTGTGGATAGCTATTAGCCGTTGCACTTTCTGTTTTATCTTCTACTTGAATAGAATTATTAACCTGATTATTTTGTACGCCCATTTGTAATTCTGGATTTGCACAGGAAAATAAAAAACACATAATGCTTATGATTGTGATAATTTTGATAGATTTCATTTTGTCTCCTTAATTTTTTATAAAAATAATTACTTTATTTATATCTGGATTTTACGATTTACAAAAATATTACACTTTTATTTGTATCTGATTACCTCCTTTCTTTAAAAGTTAATGAAACTATATTATTTTTGCTAATCCAGAGTGTTGATATAGAAGCATAAAATGTACCAAAACTATTTTTTATTAAGCTTTAATGAATATTTTTTTTTAAAAAATAGTTAATTACTTTAACATAGGATAGTTAGAAGATATATTATTTATATTGTTTGTTTTTTTAGTTTAACAGAGATATGTTAATAGCTTTTTTGATGCTTAAAATTATGTATATGCTTAATTTTAAGCATTTTATTTTAAGCAGGAAACTTATATACTTAAACATTGCTTGTAATTTATTTGATACAGATGAATTAATAGAAATAAGCGTTTAGAGACAATTTGGACAATTGTCAATATAAATTTTATTTAATATTATATTTTGTAAGTTTGTATTGAAGTGCTCCACGACTAATTTGTAATATATCAGCTGTTTTAATCTGACTTTTCCCACAACCATTATATACTTTTTGGATAACATTTTTTTCATATTGTTCAATGGATTCTTTTAAATTTGTCGCATCTATAGAATGAAAATCAGATTCATTATAAAAAGACCTGTTTTCAACTATTTTTTTTGAAGGAATTTCTTCAGAACCAGCTCCTATAAAAGAGACATCTTGAGTCTGTAAAATATAATTATTTTTGATACCCGAACTATATATTATAGAAAGCATTCGTATAACCATATTTTCAAGCTCGCGGATATTTCCCAACCATTGATAGTTTAATAAGGAAAACAATGCCTCTTTTTCAACTTCATGTATATTCAATTCAAACTCAGAACTGTATTTTGTAAAAAAATAATCAAGGAGCGCGATAATATCTTCTTTCCTTTCTCGTAATGAAGGAGTTTTAATACGAAACACATTTATTCTATAATAAAGGTCTTCCCTAAATGTTCCATTTAAAATCATTTTCTCAAGATCACGGTTTGTAGAAAATACAAAACGGCAGTTTGATTTTAATAATTTAACACCGCCAATTTGTTTATATTGATTTTCTTGTAGCAATCTTAATAATTTTGCCTGAATATCTAAAGGAATTTCTCCGACTTCATCAAAAAAGAGTGTTCCATTTTCAGCCATTGCAATACAACCTTGGCGGTTTTCTTTTGCATCTGTAAAGCTACCTTTCTCATGTCCAAATAATTCTTCTTCCCATAAAGTATTGGGAATTGCTGCACAATTTATTGGTAAAAAAAGTCCTTTATTTCCTTTGATTGTATTATGAATCGCTTTTGCAACCAACTCTTTTCCTGTACCTGTTTCGCCAGTAATAAGTACAGGTCTTTTAAAATTCCCAGCTTGAGTTATTTCTTCAACTAATTTTTTCATCAAATCACTTGAGTACACTATTGCCGAATTAGTATCAATGACATAAATCATTTTTTTAGTATTGATTAAATCATCAAGTTTAATTGTTTTATTATTATCAGAGTTAAGTATTTGTTGTATTTGATTGAGAAAGTTTTCTTTAATTTCAAGAGATTCTTTTTTTAAATTATAATTGGGTTTTGGATGTTCTAATTCAGTTGATATGCCTACAAGATTATCAACTAATCGCTTTTTTAAGAGTTTAAGTTTATTATTTTGTATATCCAATTCTTTTAACAATTTTTCGACAGTATTAAAAGCTGTTGAAGATTTGATTGATTGGAGAAATGATTGAATAAATAATAATATATTAAAGCCAATGGGTGAAATAAAAGATGCTGATATAATATTATAGGTTGCTAAAATATCATGAAACACAGCAAAACTACTTAAAATAATTCCAGAAATAAAAAATATTGTTTCCGTTTGTTTATTCCTAATTTCTAAAAATGCAACAATATTAAAGAATACTATAAAAATAACAAGTAAAATGATAAAATAAATCCATATATTCATATAAATATAAGATGGAAAAATGCCAATTATTAAAGTAAAACTAAAACTTACAATAAGTATAATCCGTGTTAATATTATTGATTGTTTATTTTGAAAATTATATTTAAAATACATTGCGAATAAAATTAATCCAAATGGAATAGTAAGAAACTCTATTTTTGAGGTAATTTCAAAAATAATATTAGGAAAAAGATGTATAAAATATTTTTCTCCTGTAAAAATAGCTCTAATCCCTATAATAATACATAACAACCCAAAATAAAGAGATGATTTATCGTTTCGACGAACAATAAAAATTAATAAATGAAACAATCCACTAACAATAAGACTACTAAACAAAAATATTTCAAATGATAGTTTACGTTCTCTTTTTTCTCTTATTTGTGATGTCGTACCAAGTATAATACTACTCCATAAACCTCCAGATTTGTTAAAATAGTTTGAAACATGAATAACAACATCAACTGATAAATTGCCCTCAATATTAAATGTTTTTATCATCGGCAAATAGTAAGGACTCATTTCTTTTCGAGATCGTCCAACTTTTCCATTTTCTGCTATCAGCTTACCATCTATAAAAAGTAAATATGCTGTACCCATAGTATCTAATTTTAAAGAAAGGTCTTGCGGTGTATTCTCATCTAAAAGTATCTTAAGATAATAAGTTGCATAGCCAAAATTATCTAATTTCTTGCCATTTAGCCAGTAATTATTCCAAATATCAGGAATACGAAAATATTTGATTTCATCTGCTGTTTGATGTACGCTTTCTATAGAATCTAAAGATAAAAGTTGTTCCCAATAAAATTCCCATTCACCATCTAAAGCTAAATTTCCATCCTTGATAAAATTCCAATTTCTTAGGTCTAAAACTCCTTTTATAGCTTCAGGTTTATCATGATGTGTTGAGTTAGTGCAACCAGAAAAAAATATAATGAGCAACAGAATAGGAAATAGTGTTATTATATAATAATAAATTTTATTATATAATAAATTAAATATGTTATTATTCAAAAAACTATTGTTTTCTGATTTTTTTGTTGTTTTATATAAGTAGTTCATTCAATTTTCCTTTTTTTATAGACCCAATAATTAACTTTCTACAATTTTGGAAAGGTTTTTTAGTAAATATTCCATAATATACTGAAATGTTTCAGGTTTGTCTTAAATTCAATGATAATTTTTTTCTAAGTCATTTTAAACAAACAAGTTGTAAAAAAAACATTTCAGGCATACAATGACAATCTGCACGATTATCATTATAAAAATAATTTAGCACATGTAGTATGAATTTTAAATATAATATTATGATAGTATAAAAACATCAAGATAAAATTAAATATTTTATATTTTGATAAAAATTATTAAAGAATGGTATCTTATGTTTAATAACAATTATAAATACATAGGTTTAATTTTGTGCTTAAATAAGAAAACAGGATACATATAATCTGTATCCTGTTTTTATAATTGATAATTTTTTACTTATTCTTTAAAGTAATAAAATTAATTTAATAGACTTGTGGTTGTGAATGATCAAACACGATCTAAAGGATATAAGCATTTGTTAGTTCTAGTAGAATATGTTGTAGCAGCAGATTCATATAATACATATATAATGTACTGCCAATAGTAAAGTAAATCCCTCTGCCATAGGGTATAGTAACTGTACTTACAGCACTATTTTTGTAAATAAATCCAATTGATATAGAATTTGCCAAGTTTAAAAATATTTTTACATAACCCCATAAAATCTACTTTTTCTTACTTTTTATTAAAATAAACTTGTTACAAAATAATTGTATTATTCCAAAGGTGCAACGAGTCCATCCGAACCAGTATAAATATAAGCATCTGATACATAACCACCGTCTATATGATCCCAAACTTTTGTTGTTCCATAAGTACCTGTTATAGTTGTTCCATAAGCCTGAGTATAAATTTTTACTTTTGCACCGTCAGCAACAGAACCAACAATCGAATAGCTTGTTCCTGGGCCTGATCTTACACTTAATGGTGAACCAGCAGTATTTACAGTTCCTATAACATAACTTTGATTTTCACTAGTGTAATACACCTGCCCATAGTAATAAATTTGACTACCGTCAAAATATATTTTTTGTAAAATCCCACTTAATCTTTGCTCATAATGAAGATGTGAAATAATAGTATATTTTGCACTGCTATGACCTACTGTACCTATTTTTTGACCTCTTTTTACTGATGCACCTGCACTAACAGTTCTTGTATTAAGATGGCAATAATAAGTTGTCCAGGCACCGCCATGATCTATAACTATATAATTGCCATATCCTGTTGTTGTAGAATATGTCGATACTGCAACAGTTCCATCTGCTGATGCTACAACTGTCATTCCAAAGTCATCTTCTCCACTAGTACCCCAATTTAAGTCAGAAGCAAGTAGTGGGCTATGACTCGTATAAGTCGAACTTTTCCATCTCTGACCTGCTGGAAAAGGCATTTGAAATAATGGTCTTGTCCCTGATCTTGTAACAGTTCCTTCTTTAGGATAGATCGCAACAGCAATACTATCTTCTTCTGTTATACCACAACTATCGTTTTCATCATGTTGATCAAGAGTATCAACAATATTTGAATCGTTGATCTGATCTTGTGATGTGTTTGAACCATTATTGTTTTCAATAAAGGGATTAGAACAACCTAATACCAATAAAAGGAATAAAGAAAACAAAAAGAATCTCTTCATTCTTAACCTCCATTAAAATATATTTATTAATAATTTATCATATATTTACAAATTTATGTGTGATATTGTTTACAGATTAACAAATTTTTAAAAAAAAATTATTTTAATTTAATATAAATTGTATTAAAATTAACAATCAAGGAGGATTGTTATGGTCTCAATTTCTGAATTAAAATCAATAACTTATATAAAAGATGCAGATGAGAAGGACCTAATGTATATTTCAAAATATATGGAAAAAATACATTTAAAAAATAACTATTTAATTTATGGTGAAAATGATCCTGCTGAATTTATTTATTTTATATTAAAAGGTTCTGTTTGTTTAAACATTCAAATTGAAGAAAATAAGTATTATTTACTTTGTAATTTATATGAAGGAGATATATTTGGAATTGGTGAAATTTTTTATGATAATTATTATACAAATTCTTTTACGACTTCTGATTGCATATTGTTGAGAATGAGTAAAAAATCTTTTTTTAATAATCTTCTTGAAATAAAATTTTTTAATAATCTTATTATGAAAGACCTCGCCAATATAGTTAAAATTAATATGGTAGGTAAAAAATATCATAATGGTATTAATAAAATTTTATTGGCTTTGAATTATTATTGTAAAATATCTAAAAATAATGCTGATTCATATATTCTTAATAAAAATATTACTATTGAAAGTATTGCTAAATCTATTAATCTAACAAGAGAATATGTATCACGGGTTTTCTCTGAATTAAAAGAAAAAAACATTCTTAGAAAAGAGCACAGTCAAATAATAATTAATAAAAAAGAATTTCATTCATATTTTTTATATGAAGATATATGTGATAAAATGAAGTTTTAATAGAAATTATTTATATATTATCAAAAAATAAGCAAATTAGACTGATTGAAAAAAATTTTACTAATCTATAAAAAATTCATCCCTTTCATTTTCTTAATATAATTGACCATATAAAAATTATTGAGTATAATCCAAATCTATGAAAAAAAAAATATTGGTTTTTGTTTTTATAAATATTTATTTTTCTCTTTTTTGTGGAATAATCCTTCCTGATTACAATAAAACTTTGCCACTACCTTTCATTCAACCTAAAAACGAGACAAAAGACCAAAAATTAATTTTTAGTTTTAAAATTGGAGATGTGCCGGGAGATCTGAGCATTTTTGGTAACTGGAAAATAAGGGTTGGTTTTGGCACTGGTTTTGTACTTTTTCCAGAATTGGCTTTTTTATTAAATGTTCCTAATATGAAACAGGGATTGATATTTGAACAACAGAGAGTTTTTACGGTTGATTGGATTACTGACAATGGGATAAATTTACATTTATTTTTTAATGATGATCTTAATGCAACAGAATTTAGTTTTAAGTATCAGGTTCAGAAAGTACTAAATAGCATTTATATAACAAATAAATTTAATGGTTTTTCTGTGAATCATTTTAGGGAATTGAAAGGCGGTAGACCACAAGACATTAATTTTGGTCTTGATTGGCAGCATAAATTTTATAAAGGAAGATTTGATATTCAATTTGACTCTGTCAAAAAAGTTACTGATAGTTTTAGAGGTAATAAAAAATTTGTTGATGCAAAAATCTTTTCTTCACAATACGAAAGAGGTATTTATTATTATTTGCCAGATAAAAATATAGGTAAAACCATCGAAGTTTTTATAAGCGACGACAAGGGAGAAAATTTTACAGATTTGCCACAAAATTTTAGTGAACCAAAAAAATACACTAAGTTAGTAGAAAACCTTGATTACAAACTTGATGTAGAAAATGGCTTAATTACTTTTAAACAAAGCAGTTATAAAAAAACTTTATTGATTTATTATGAAGCAAATATTAATGGTAGTTTTTTTGAAGTTGGTAACAATAATTGCGGTAAAAATGGTATTTTTGGTGGAATAGACTTTAATAAATCAAGTTTTTCGCAGTATTTTGTTAAACATAATAATAAAGACTATCTTATTCTATCATTCCAAAATAATTATTCTTATTTTGAGGAAAAAAACTCTTATAAAGTTACAAGTATTAATTCACAAATTAGTAGTTTATCTGTCGATATTTTTGATGAAAATAATTTGAGGCTTACTGGTTTTTATACAATTTATGATGAATATACTGGTTGCATTAGGATAAGAAAAAGTGATATAAAAGCCGATCAATACAATATTTATCCTTTTATCGATAGTGTGGATAAAGAAAATTTTTATCTATCTTTCAATACCCCAAAAGAGTCTGGCTCAAAGAATATGATTAATTATTCTTTTTTTCTTACAAAAGAAAGTCTCAAATTGACAAATAACCCAGTAGAACAAAGCATTTTAGTTTATTTAAACTCAATTTTGTTGGATAAGTCAAAATATTCTTATGATTTTGTTACTCAAAGTATAGTTATAAACCTTGATTTAAATGATAATGATATAGTAGAAGTGAGTTACACAACAGAAGATGTTGATTCTTACAATTTAACAGCCGCTTTACAAAATGAGTTTAAATTGAATGATTATTTGATACTTGGTGACTCATTTTGGTATAAAATGCCAGTAAAATTATGGGAAGATAGTTTTTATAATAAACTTCACTCAATTGAGTTTTTGTACAATCTTAATTTGTCGGGTAATTTTAAAAAATTTTTGATTGATAAAAAAAATGGAAAATTAGACTTTACACTTAGTGCAGTTTTGTCTGTTTTTAATCCAGAAATAAAAAGTTTAACAATTGTCGAAGATTTTGAATATGAGTTGAAAGGGTATCCTTTGGACTTGGAGTATAAAAGATGGTTTCCTGTAAGTATTCCAACAATTTATAAGGAGTTGAATGGTGTGACTTATGGCAAGCTTTATTATAGAAACCTCCATAAATACGGTATTACAGCAAATGCAAGTTACATGTCTTTGTACGATAGCATTCCAGATAGAGACGGTTGGGTTGCCGACTCACAAATCGGTCCTTATAGCTCAAACGATGGGTATAATGGTGAAAAAAATTCTTTGTCTTTGGTTACAGAATTTGATTTGCAAGCAGGGGAGGCTATTAGTATCGCAACTCCTCTTACAGATAGTAATTTTGATTTTACAAAATTTCCAGAACTTACAGCTGCGATTAAAGTTTTGGAGCTAACTGGGAATGTTGATATTTACCTTGATTGTGGGTTAATTTCTGAAAAATTTAATGCTTTGGACAACCTCACTCAAAAAGAAACTATGGATGAGGGGTTAAAGTATTTAGTTAATAATTTTTATCTTTATAAAGGAAAGAATGATGGGCAAAATTCGACAAATGATTTTAATGGAAATGGACTTTTGGATATTGATACAACATCTGATATTTCAAAATTAAAATACTTTACTAATTTTGATAACTCAGCAGATTATTTTACAGTTGGTACTGGTGATAAAAAAGTTGTTAATTTTAAAATTGATTACCCAGAAAGGCTAAAAAATCCACGAGGTTTGAGGCTTACGATTTATTCAAAAAATGGGGCTTCGGGTAAACTTTTTTTTAACCAACTTAGATTTACAGAAACAGGGTGGGAATATGGAAGTGTTCTTTTTGGCAAAAAAATAGATTCTTACGCACAAGAAATTTTTCCTGCAGAAGATAGTCTTTTGGAGGCAAATATATTCTCACAAAAAAACAAAGATTTTGATAGCAAACTCCACTTTCAGAGATTTAGAGAACGAACTTTAAGGGTTAAGCTAAAAAAAGATGAACAAATTTTTATAAAAAAACGATTTTTAACACCAATTGATATTTCTTATTTTAAAAAACTTGGATTTTTTCTATTTTTGCAAAACCATAGTTCAAAAATGTTAAATATTTATTTAAAAGATACTCAAGGAAATGAAATTGTTTATAAAACAAGCCTTTTTGATAAAAAAGATGGCTTATGGCATAAAATAATGTGTGATTTTAATCAATTTCAAAATTATGATTCGAGCAGTAAACAAATTACTGAAGTAAAGTTTGAGTTTTTGAATAATGATTCTGTTGACAATACGATTTTTATTGATGAAATTTTTATGGACGAACCAAATACTTTTTTTGGTTTTGGGACAAGAAACGAGTTTAATTATTATGATAGTGGACTAAATTTAAAAACTAAAGGTGGATTTAGTATTTTTAGTAACCCTTTAATTAAACTTATGACTTCTTTTAATACAGAAAATTTTTTACGAAATGAGTTAAAACCAGACAAAAACTACATTTTAACTAATGAATTCACAATGTCTTTCAAATTTGTAACACTTGATTTTTTTGTGAATTCCAATTTAGATTTTGTTTTTAAAAATTATAGTGTTTACAATCCGAAAGAAGATTTTAGATTAAAAGTTATACGAAATCCATCACAAAAATTGCCACTTTTTTTTACATTCTTTTATGATTACAAAAAAACTGGTATTCCAGACGCAGCGGGTAATTTGAGTCTTTCTGCAAAAAATGAAAATAGAAAATTACTTTTAGATATTGGTTTTCAAATACCTTTTGTTTTTTTAAAAACTGGCTATAACATTGACACCTTAAAAAAAGAAGTATTTTATAATAGTAATAAATTTGATGTAAACTTTAGAGTAAATGTTTCTGATATTTCTTTTAAAATAGTGTACAGTATTGATAATAAAAGGAAGCAAAGTAATTTATCTGGTGTTTTTTCGCTTGATAATTTGGGTTATGTTTTTTATGAAGACTTTACAAGTTTTTTTTACGAAGGTGAGCAAAAAAGTCAATTACTCAATTTAAAAACTGATTTTAATTTTTTTACAAATTTTTCTTTTACTAATGAAATCGAATACAAAGACGCAGGCTCATTTTTGGGTACAAAAAATTCTTTTGTTTTCAATAATAAATATTCCAATAAAAGTATTTTTGATATAAAAACATCATTTAACAGTCAAACAAAATCTTTTTTTATAGCAGAATACAAAAGAAGTATTGATAATTCTTACCAAAAAGATTATCAAAATATCTATTGGGATGTATATTTCTATAATTTTGGTAATTCTTTCAATTATATAACGCCTTTATTCTTTTTTCCTCCGTTTTCTTCGATTTATACCCAAAATAAAAAGAGATTATTTGGTGAGAATATAAGGTTTGCAAGTTTTGGTGACACTCTCAAATTCACTCTTGATTGGTCGATTTATTTGCAAAAAATTATGTTTCTTCCTTATAAATTTGTTTTTACAATCGTTGAGTCTATTACAAACTTAGTTAATTACAATTCAGTTTATGATATTAGTTTTAGCCTTTTTGGTACAGGAGAACTCAAAAGTGGAGATTTTAATAACATTTCTTTAGAATATTCGATTACCCAAAATATAAATATCAAACCAACGCAAACCGATTTTAAAACAGAAAATAATTTGACACTCAATTTTTATCTACTTAATGGAATGAGTATAGAAAATATTTTTTCGTACAACATTCTTTATACAGATTCTACCCCAAAAAAAGAGTTTAATCATAGTTTTAGTTTTGCATCGAAGTTATACAAAGATTTTTTCAAAAAAAATTACGAACTTGACGATGTGGAAGGTGTGGAACTAACTTTTTTACTGGAAGCCACTTCAAATTTTTACCAAAGACTCGATAGGATAACTGATAATCTTGATAACCCACTAAAAGTTTATTTTACACCAACAGTTGGTTATAGATTTAACAAAAATATTACAGTAAGTGGAAAAACTCGATTTGGCTACACAATGGATTCTAACCAAATGACTAAATACATTAAGCATAATTTTGGACTTGAGATTACGGTTGAGGGGATAATTAGTTTTTAGAGAAGTTATTATGCCAATCGTTTTTAAAAGGTCAATAAAAAATAGAATTGACATTACTTGTAATTTGACTGGATTAATAGAGATAAGCGTTTAAGGTATAGAGACAATTTGGACAATTGTCAATATACTTTTTGTTTACCTTATGGTCTTTAAAAATCTTTTTTAATTTTTGGTTTAAAAACTCATGTCCTTTTGACCAATCAATGTCTTTGTTAATTTCTGGATAAAAAAAATCAAGAGGTTTTAATAAAAATTACATATTAGAATTTGTTGATTCTATTCTAAAATTTATTTCCTCACTCTCTCAACTCTCCAGCTATTTTTTTTGACAAACTCAAAAATTTTATATATATTAAACAAAGAGGAAATAATTATGGATAAAATAAAAAAATATTTTGATGAAATTAGAGATAAAAAAATATTAATTCAAGGGCTTGGGTTAAATGGTGGCGGGGTAGGGACAGCTTTATTTTTTTTAGAAAATGGGATACCTGTTACTATTACTGATCTAAAAACAGAAAAAGACTTAGCCAAATCAATTGATGAATTGTCAAAGTATAACGATTTGATTACTTATGTACTCGGCGAACATAGAGAGTCTGATTTTGTAAATGCAGATATTGTTGTAAAAGGTCCAGGTGTGCCTCCAACAAACAAATTTATCCAGATAGCCAAACAGAATAATGCACAAATTACATCAGATATTGGCATATTTAGTAAGATTGTTCCTTGTCCAATTTTTGCTCTCACAGGTAGTAAAGGAAAATCGACAACAGTATCTGTAATTTATAGTATTTTTAAAGCTAAATCAAAAAATTCTTTTATAGGTGGGAATATTACGATTTCTCCACTAACTTTTTATAAAGATTTAACAGAAGAAAGTCTTTTAATATTAGAGCTATCAAGCTGGCAATTACGCGATATAAAGGAAGAAAAATTTTTATTTAGCGGTGCTGGTATTACAAATCTATTGAGAGACCATCAAAATTATTACCAAAATATGGAAACTTATCTTGTGGATAAAGCGATTATAACCCAAAATCAGACAAAAAATGAGTTTTTATTACTTCCTTACAATGATTTTCATCTAAATTCTAAAAATATAAACACTAACGCACAAATTTATTATTTTTCAAAAGATGATAGCAAGGCAAATTTTTATTATGAAAATGGAATAGCATTCTACAATGACGGTAAAACTAAAACTAAAATCTTTGACTCAAAAATAATCAATGTTATTGGTGAACACACTAAATTAAATATTTTGATAGCAGCTGGATTTTGTTTTTTGGGTGGAATAGATTTACAATCAATAGAGGAAGGCATTAAAAATTTTACTGGCGTTTCTTTTAGGCTTGAGTTAATTAGAGAGTGGAATGGTATTAAGTTTTATAATGATACAACAGCAACAATTCCAGACGCCGCAGTTAGTGCGATTAAATCTTTTTCTACTCCGATTATTTGGATCGCTGGCGGTAATGATAAAAACCTTGATTTTTCTTGCGTCAAAGAAATATCTGGCATTCCAAAAAAGATATTTATGTTAAAAGGCGATGGAACAAACAAAATGAGGCAATTTTTAGACCGAAATGATATTATAGAAGGTAGTTCTTTGGAAGAATTGCTTACTCTTGGCATTAAAGAATCACAAAAAGGTGATATTATTCTTTTATCACCTGGTTGTACATCTTTTGGGCTTTTTCAAAACGAATTTCATCGTGGGGAAGTCTTTAATGATTTTGTAAGAAACCTCAAGTAGTTTTAAGGACAATTTTTTATGGATGAGAATGCAAACGCCTACGTCTAAATATTAAGAGAAAGATTAAAGACTTATTTGATAAAAATCTATCTATTTGGCTCAAGGCAAATAGATAGTATCATACTAAAATCTGAAGAAAAATTACAAATAGTAAAATAATTACAGAGAAATCCTATGGAAACAAATCTACCCCTTGTTTCCATAGAATAAAATTTTCTACCTGAAAATATACCAACTCAATCCAAAAATTTTCTTCTAATTTTTTTAAAAATGCCTTCTACCGAAGAAAAAACTGGAATTATTATTGGATCAAATTGTATTTTTGAATGGTCATAAATAATTTCGCATGCTTTTTCATGTGAATAAGGCTCTTTATAAGACCTTTTTGAAGTTATAGCATCATAAACATCGCAAAGTCCAATAATTCTTGCACTAATAGGTATTTCTTCGCCTTTTAATCCAAAAGGATAACCTTTACCATTCCATTTCTCATGATGATAATAAGCAACCTCTTGTGCTAATGCCAAAAATGTTTTTTCACCAACAAACTCATTGAGCCATTTTAGCGTATCACCACCAATTTTGGTATGTGTTTGCATTTCTAAAAACTCCTCATAGGTTAATTTATCTGGTTTTTGCAAAATTGAATCAGAAATACCCATTTTACCTATATCGTGAAGTATTGAAGAAAAAGCCAAATCTTCTATATACGCTTCTGTTATATAATTTTTTTTAGTTGTATAATCAACAAAAATTCTTTTTTGATAAATCTCTTGTGTTAAAGCCCTTACATAACTTTGTATTCTATCAAGGTGAGCGCCAGTTTCTTTATCTTTATATTCTGCAAGCTTAGAAAAGCCAAGTATAGTTGCATTTTGGACTTTGTTTAAAATTCTATTTATTCGAGATAATTCTGTATTTGTAACCTTTAAAGCCTCTTCAAGTTTTTTTTGTAAAGTAATATCATACATTACACCACAAAAATTAGTTATTTTTCCATTTTCTACAATTGGGGAATACCTAATATCAAAGAATTTTTTTACACCAAGGTCAGATGTGTCTATTTTTACTGAAATAGTCTCTTTTGGGTCGTTAAATTTGTCTAAATTGACTTTATTTGATATTATACTTGTAAAATCTTCTATCTTGTGGTTATTTTCAGATAGAATATTTTTTAAAGTATTATTTATAAATTTAATTTGTCCTTTTGTATCTTGAATAAAAAAACCTTCTCCTATGTGTTCTTCTAAAAATTTTTCCTTTTCTTCTAAAGATATGTTTGTATCTTCATCTTTTTTATTAGAAAATAAATTAATTTTTAATATTTCGTTAATAAATTGTTTTATAAAAGATTTTGAAATATCAGAAGATTCATTCCATAAAGACTTAAAAAAATATAATGTTTCTTTAATTTGAAAGCAAATTCCATAAAATCTGTCATTTTGATAAATAATGATATTTTTTTTGTAGGAATAACATTTTCTATCTTTTAGTATCTTTGATATTGCTTTTTTATTTGTTGTACAATTTAATTTAAAACCAATTTTTGATAAATAAAATTGTATTTTTTCTAAATTTTCTTCGTCTCTTATTTCCAATAATATTTTTCTTAAACTTGATTCTTTTATTTTTTTTGAAAGAAAGACAATATAATCAAAAAATATTTGCCTATTTTTAACTATATCTATTTCTTTTTGCAATAAAACATTCTCAGCAAAAAAGCATTTCTGATTTTGAGTAAAAAAAACAATAAGTGATGATTGGTATTTTTTTGAAAGGTCTCCTGCTTGTTTTAGTTCAGAAGTAAAAAACACATCATAAAATAAAAAGTCCAAATTAGACACCGAAACATTTATATTTTTATCATCGAGTTGATTTAATAATTTATTGTTTTTTATAAAATTTCTAATTGTCATTGTACTCACCTTTTTTAAACACTCTTTATAAGCAAACATTATACCATTAATATAATAAATTTGTTAATTAATTTCAAGGAATATATTAAAGTGAATTTTTTTTATTAAAAAAAAATATTCCAAATTAGTAACTCTTTTCTATTTTTTATAAAAAATCTGAATTTAAGAATAGGTGATACTGAATTAAACTATATTGGCACGGATAATTAAGATTGTAAGTTAAAAAATTTGGGGACATTGTTGCCCCCATAAATCTTAAATTGTAATGTCAACTCTTCCACCAATACCAGCAAAATCAGATAATAGATTACCAGATAGTAGTGTCTTTGTTTGAGTTGCTTCGGAGATTACATTTTCTATCGTGTGATTTAGTTTCGCAATTCGTTGATAAGTCGAAAACTCAATCCCTCCAACCATAAGCGACTCCTATAAGGAATTAATTATTTATTAATATTTCGACAATTTAAAAATCTTTTTTAATGTTTTTATTTTAAATTTAATAAAAAACTATTCGTTTTTCTGGAAATTTTATTAAAGTGTGTTATATTTATAAACAAACGAATCTTACCTATAGATAAATCATAAAAATTCTAACAATTATTTTTGGTATAAATCTGGATGATTCTCCCGAAATTTTGTCTTGATTTCTTAGAATTTTTGTGTTGCTTATTTGTAACATATTTTAATATTTTTCTTAAGGAGTTCTATGATGAACAAAACAAAATTATTTTTTACACTAATCGTTTTTACGATTTTATCTGGTTTCTCTATCTTCGGTCAAACAGTTACAAATTCTACTGATGGAGGCATTTTCTTAAAGGGTGGTGGATCACAATATAACAACTGGCTATTTCAAGAAAATGGTATAAACTGGGGACTTTTTTATCTTAACCATCCTGAAAACCCTAAATATTTTGGTAATTACCTAACAAAAGGTGCAGAAACATTCTTTACAAGAAATGAGGAAGGTGGATGGAATTTTCCTTCAACAGCAGTAAAATTAGATGGAATAGGAACAAATCAATATACTTATGCTGTTGCTATGCTTTCACATGTAAATGGATATTTTTGGACTGCTG
>Ga0154388_1270_pt1 | contig 11816 bp, 5 predicted proteins | sample RifGroB1_FD_105631 | JGI IMG/M metagenome (GOLD analysis project Ga0154388, IMG submission 105631) | Spirochaetes bacterium GWB1_27_13
TGGAATATATATTGATAATTCAAATTATATAAGTATTCAAAACAATCAATTTACTAATAACTATTCAAATAATGGTATAAATGCGAGTATATATGTAAAAAGTGGCTTAAATAACAATATTCTAGACAACACTATAAAAGGAGATGGATTCCTTGGAAAACTGGGATATATTGGTGCTGGTGCAAGTTATGGAGTTTATTCAGAAAGTGGAGTTAGTTATACATCAGGAAAATTTAATAATAACAAATTTAATACAGACCTTCTTAACTATTATATAAAATATAATAACCAAGATATAAATGATATTAAATACTTGTGGGATAATTTTAGTACTACATGGAATGTTATAGATGGTATATCGCTTAGCAATTTAAAATGTTACCTTAATTTTGATAATAATGCTAATTCCCAGATTTTTGGTAATACAAATGGAACAATTTCTGGTTCTACATTTTATTCTAATATAGATAGGATAAAAGGTCAAAGTTTTTGGTTTAAGAAGAGTAATCCTACATCTATAACAGTATCAGATACAGGAGCTATTTTAAATTTTGAGTATAATAAAAGTTTTGCAATATCTTTCTGGGTTAAAATACCTAATGGCTTAACTGATGGAACTTATTCTATCCTAGAAAAAAGAGATTGGGCAGGAGGAGTTTACCCATTCTCATTTTATTGTACTGTATCTGGTGGGGTATATACTTTTAATTTTAATAGATATGATGGATCTGTTACTTTGTCTCATTCTTCAACTATTACAGCAGATACTTGGCATCATATAGTTCTAAGTAAAGGAGAAGGAGCTAACCCAGAATTGAGTCTTTATAATGATAATGCTTCAATACAAACCTGGACAAGTGATTTGTCGCATATAGCAGAAAATACAAAATCAATTACTATTGGTAATGATGCGGCTAATAATAACTCTCCTTTTGATGGTTATGTGGACGAATTAAGAATATATAATTTGGCATTGTCATCTGCTGAGGTATCTACTATATACAATTTATATGGAGATGGTAGTGGGACAACAACAACTACGATAGCACCTCCAACTTATAAAATATTCTATAATGGTAATAGTAATACAAGCGGAACAGAACCAATTGATAATAACCAATATACGACAGGAACTCAAGTATCAGTTCTTAATAATGGCAGCCTTGTTAAAAGTATTACATCTTCAGGGCAAACATTTAATTTACTCTTTGTTGGATGGACAGAGGTTTCAGATGGTTCAGGAACAGTTTATTCTCCAAGTGGTGCAAATCCTAAATATACAATTGGTAGTTCAGATGTAACATTATATGCTAAATGGACTCCTATCGGTGCAACAGGTCCTTCTGGTGGTTTAGTATTCTATGACCAAGGTAGTTATACTAATGGATGGCAATATCTTGAAGCTGCTCCTAATGACATAGGTAGTTATAACTTTTGTGGAACACTTGGTAATGGAGTTGATGTTACTTCTACTTTAAGTGGAATTGGTGAAGGACTAAATAACACAAATCTAATTGTAGCAAATAGAGTTTCTTTGGGCAGTGTTGATTCTCCAGCTCAATTATGTGATGCTTTAATAGTGAATACTTATACGGATTGGTTTTTACCTTCAAAAGATGAGTTAAATCAAATGTATCTCAACCTTAAACTTAAGAATTTGGGTGGTTTTCTTGATGTAAACTATTGGAGTTCAACAGACACAGAAGATGATGATTGTGCATGGGCACAAAATTTTACTAATGGGTCTCAAGCAAGTAATCCAAATTGGCATTCAAACGGTGGCTATGTTAGAGCTGCGAGAAGATTTTAATGATTAGGGGGAATAATTTTACCTTTTGGTAAGTTAATTCCCCCATATTTTTTTATCACCAATCATCTATCCTTTTATCCGTAACCGCTAATTTAACCACACCTTGAAATTTACAATTGAATTATAACCAAATAACTGATGTTTCAACATGTTATCAAATCATGAGAAAAGGTGTAAAAATATCTCACTCAAGAACTGATTTACCTAGGGGCTACTGAATAAGTCATTAGAAAACACCACAAGCATACTTTTTTCCGAAAAATTGTGCTAGTCGCAAGATTTTTCTCCAAAAAGTATGCTTGTGGCGTTAAGTTAATGATATTCAGGTAGCTTTTGGGTGGGAAAATAGGGAAAAAAGTTTAGCCAAACTTTTTTTCTTTTTTGAAAAATGCAAGGATTTTTAATAGGTAATTAAAAAATTCTTGCATTTTTAAGCCTAATTTTTGATTATAATTTGTTATATGATAATAAGTTATGGGTTTATTCAGCAAGCCCTACCTAAAAGAATCGTTTTAGGGACATTGAATGACGAATCTCTTATCGAAAGAATCAAGATTTTTATTAACCCAAATGTCGATTTAACGCGAATATTTAATTACATTTGATATAAATGTAATTAAATATTGAATAAAATTGATAAAAATAAGAATTATTGTTTTATAATGATTTATTTTATCTATAACTAACCCATAAATAACGCAACAATCTCGTTTCTTGTTTTTTCGGTTTTTTTATAAAGTTCACTAATGTTATTTCTTGCTGTATTAAAAGAAATATCGAGTTCTGTACTTATACCTTTTATATCTTTTCCTTTGATGAGTAGAAATAAAATTTTCTTTTGTTTTTCTGTAAGGTCAAAATAGTCAAATTTTTCTTTATATATTCGCTCAAATTTTTGGTTAAAATTTTCTACATCATTACTCTTATAGATGTACTCTGATATTTTTTTTAATACAGTTTCTTTTCTTTTTACATTGTTTTTTAAAATGCTTTCTATTTTAAGTTGTAATTCGTCAAAGGAAAAGGGTTTTGTGATATAATCAACGGCTCCCATTGATAGCCCCTTGATTTTATTATAGGAACAATCCATTGCACTAAGGAAAATAAAAGGAGTTCCTACAAATTTGTCATTTTTTGATAAAACATCATAAAATTCGTATCCATCCATAATATCCATCATAATATCGCTAATTATTAGGTCTGGCTCTGGAATATATAAAAGTCTTTCCACTGCTTCTTTTCCATTTACAGCCAAATAAATATTATATTTATCCATAAGAATCATTTGTAATTCTTTTAACATATACAAATTATCCTCAACTAAAAGAATATTTGATTTATCTGATGATATTTTTTTTTCTTCCAACACTACTTTTTGTATCTCATCAACTGGAACTGTGTATGAAACAAAATTTTTAACCTCATCGTTTTCAGATGGTATATATTTTTTGAAAGTCACTTCAAATACAGTTCCTTCATTTATTTTACTTTCTACATTAATAGTGCCACCTATATCATCAATAATTTTTTTTGTAATAAAAAGTCCCATTCCAAGCCCTTGATAATTATGTTTTTCCCTTGTGATTTGATAATATGGCTCAAATATTTTATTTTTCAAATCATCTGGTATCCCAATCCCAGTATCTCTTACAGAAAGAATTATATTTTCCCCAGAAGAGGAAAAAGACACTTGTATATTCCCATTTTCATTTGTGTACTTGATAGCGTTTTCTAAAAGATTATTGACCACTTTATCGATTGCCAGATGGTCGGCTCTTAAAAAGATTTTAGGTTCAATTGCTGTCATAATTTTTATTTTCTTTTTCTCTGCAATTCCTTTAAATAAAATTACTTTTTGTTGAAGCATTTCAGAAAACAAAAAAACTTCGTTATTATTTAAATTCGCATTATCTTTACTTAACCTTTCGGCATCCATAAAATTCATAACATTTTTATATAGAATATTAATATTTTGCTTGATTACCTCAAGTTCTTCTGAAGGGTTTACTTTTTTACTATATCTTGCAAGATAATTATTGATTAAAGTCAGAGGAGTTTTAGTCTCATGAGAAAGGTTTATAAAAAAATCAATTCGTTTTTGGTTTTCCTCTTGGAGTTGCAAATTGGCTTTTTCAAGATCAGCTGTACGCAATTGAACTTTTTGTTCAAGAGTTGTATTGAGTTCAATATTCTCATTTAGAATCTTAATTGTTTTTTTATAATTTGAAAGTATATTAGTTATGAGATTGGCAATTAAAATTATTTTAGCGGCATAACTTACTATAATAATAAAATAATTTTTATCTAATACGTGGGTAATATTTTGAATACTCACACTCAAATATCCAATAACTATATAAATATCCAGATAAGAAAACTTTTTATTTTTAATACGCTCTATAAACATAGAACCAAAAATTATTAATTGACTCAAGAAAGCAAGTGAATAATTATAGATTTTTATATTTTTATGATAAAAATTTTTAGAATAAAAAATTAAAAAAGTTAAAAAGAAAGCAATACAAGATAATAGAGTGACGATAAGAATAATATTTTTTTCTTTCTTTTGATTAAATCTTATAAGTTTTATTAATAATATGTTAAGAAATATTGGTTGGAGACCTATAAAAATAATCGAATACTCAAACTTCGATATTTGAGTAAAATAAAGATGGGTAGAAACAATAAAAGTAACAATAAATAAATATAAATATTCTTTTTGTTTTTGTAGTATAAAAAAAGAAAAATATTCTATTGCTATATAAAATAAAATAATTACTAAAGCCCAATTAATGATGATATCAATCACTATAAACCTCCAATTATTTTTTTTTAAATAATTTAACATGAGTTCAGGTAAAAAAAATATTTAAAAACCCACTACAAAATATTTTGTAACATTTTAAGAATAAATAAAAATTGAAAGGGTTTTACTGTTGGTATTGTAAAATTATTTTATGATATTAACAATTTTTGTCAAGCTTTATAAAGAAAATAGAAAAGTATGAGTATGTATTTATTAAGCAAAAGTTTTTGATAAATAGGGGCTACTGAATAAGTCATTAGAAAACACCACAAGCATACTTTTTTCCGAAAAATTGTGCTAGTCGCAAGATTTTTCTCCAAAAAGTATGCTTGTGGCGTTAAGTTAATGATATTCAGGTAGCTTTTGGGTGGGAAAATAGGGAAAAAAGTTTAGCCAAACTTTTTTTCTTTTTTGAAAAATGCAAGGATTTTTAATAGGTAATTAAAAAATCCTTGCATTTTTAAGCCTAATTTTTGATTATAATTTGTTGTATGATAATAAGTTATGGGTTTATTCAGCAAGCCCTAAATATTAAAACTTCTTGGATGTTATAAATAAAATAGTGAAATACGCTATAAATTAATAAAATAGTTTTAATTTAGTTGATTTTTGGTAGATATGATAGTAAAAATATAAAACAAACCAGTTTTTAACCAAACTATAATTAGAAAACTAAAACTGAAGCAGTTTTCGCTGCTTCAGTTGGTTGTTTATCTTGTTATTTTGGTAGCAGTAACTCTACGTATCAAAATAAATATTAATTACCAATTATAATTGTGTTGACAGATGGCATATTATTAAAAGCATCAAGTTCTGGACCAGGATAAACTACACGAAATTTATCCCATCCGAAATTATAATAGTTATAAGAACTCTGATTTGCTATAAGTCTTTTTACTCCATTATCTACTAAATATATAATATAATCATTATATGCTTTAGCTAAATATGTTTTATTTGAGTCAACAATAGAAACTCCATCAGGTAAATAATTTATATCATTTGTTTCAATTATACCATTCCAGTTAACAAATAAACTATTATAAATCGATATATTACCAATAAATCTTTTCTTTCCTTGATCTACCAAAAATATTCTGTTATCACCTGGCAATTTCACTCTTTGACCATCTCTAGATACATATACAGTTGTTAGTCCAACCAATGATCTATTCCCAAATTCATCATAACTATAAATATGTATTATGTATTGACCTCTTTCGTTTTTGTGTTGATTTATATTTATAGTAACTTCCCAATCATTGTTAAAAATACTTTTTGTTCCTTCATGCCATAGTAACTCATCTTGACCATTATTTTCTGTCCATGTAGGAAAATATACTTTTGCAACTCTTTTCCCACCTTTATGTATAACATTTTCTATCTTTACTTTAAAAGTAGTACTTCCTGCAATCATTTGATTACCAGTATGAGTTACAGCACCACCAGCTATTCCGTTTATACATGTTTTTACTTCTCCAAGATATACAGAGCCATTTCCATATATATGTGTTAGATAATTTCCAGTATTACAGTATTCAACCCAACCAATATGATCTATTGTATTTATTTGTATCTGCCAATCTTTTTGATTGATACGAGTCCCTTGATACCATCTAATATCATTTTGTCCATATACTTCTGACCATGTTGGAAAAACAACACTTGAAACTCCAGTTGTGTTTACCACATTGTTTATTTTAACTGTAAGTATATTACTATTTTCTACTGGATTATAGGAAATTGAATCAAATGTAAAATTTTTAGTTATAGTAGTTTCGCTTGCACCGATACAATTTATATTACCGTATCCATCAATTGCATACACATGAGTAATATATTTTCCTGCTTCGTTTTTGTGTTCACTTCTTTGGATTCTAAATTCCCAGTCATTAGTGCCAGAAATTCTTGTACCTTCATGCCAAATTAAATCATCTTGACCATTTGCTTCAGTCCAAGTTGGAAATAATACTCTACTAATAGATGCTCCGCCTTCATTTATTACATTTTTAGCAGTAACTTTATATGAACTTTTTGCAATAGAAGCCCCTTCATTTATTATAGAATTAGCTTTATTTCTATATATATAAAGAGAAGTTCCACCAATAGGAGTTCTATTACCAGCAGAGTCTATTGAGTAAACATGTATTATATATTCTCCATTTTCACTTTTATGAGTTGATGTTGATATAGAGACTGTCCAGTCATTAGTACCAGGAATTCTAGTACCTTCGTGCCAAATTAAATCATCTTGACCATATTGTGTTGTCCAAGTTGGAAATAAAACTTTTGATATAGTCCCTCCATTATTTGAACTATACTGGTAAGTAACATTTCTTATACGAACAGAAAAAGTATTTCCAATAAATGCAGTTGTTGGGCTAGTTTCTATATTTCCTGCAAGTGATTTACAAATATAAACATAAGTTTCTCCAATAAGAGTTTTACCATTAGCATCAATAGAATATGCTTTTATTACATAATCTCCAGTTTCTGTATTATGATTTGCTGTTGATATTGTTGCTTCACAAGTTGTAGAACTAGTAACAGTACCCTCATACCATTTTAAATCATCTGTTCCACAATAAGATGTATAAGCCTCAAATCCAATTCTTGGCATTGGTCTACCATCTGTAACCTTTACAAAAACTTTAAAACTATTAGACGCTGTTGGTGTTCCACTATTAGAAACCATAAAGCCTGGAAGAATATAAAGTCTATTTGGTATATCTGGAAATAGAAATGCTTTTTTTTCAGATTGATCAGTTTCTGTATTACTGCTATTATTGTTGTTGTTTTCAACAGAAGTATTACTATTAATAACCATATCTGGATTAGAACACCCCACAATTGACCCTAATAAAAATAAACTCATTACACAAGCTACAATGAATAATTTCATTGTTTTAACCATTGAAAAATTTTTAATAAACATTGTTTGTCTCATTTTTAAATCCTCCTAATTTTTTTTTTTATAGAACATACTTTTTCTTCGTCGCGACAGGTGGGTTATAGAGAATTTTGACATCTTTTTCAAGAGGTATTTTTGTACTTTTTTTCGGTATTTTTGTACTTTTTGGATAAATTAAGGTGAATTGCACTTCTTTTTTGTTTAATATATTTTACAAATAGTTGATTTTTATAAAAAAATAATAGTTTTTAGCTTTATTTATTAAAATAAATTCTTAAATAAATAAAAAAGTTTAAGTTATAGTTTGTTTCTTTAATTGTTGGTTGGATGGTTTAAAAAAATGAGTTTTTGGTCTGTCCCAAAGGGACGGAGCTATAAACAGACCCAAAATGATAGCGATATATCGTAACCGCTCGTTTAACCACACCTATTTTGGCAAGTTGTAGATTTTTGTTTTATCAACAAACATAGGTAACAGTTTTTCATAATCTGATTCATTTTGACAATTATTTTCTCATTGATTAACTTTTCTAGTAGTTTTATATAGAAACACGATCTCACCCCTATCGTATATACATTAATTATATCACAATTATATATCAGCTCAATAGTTGTATTTATATATTTTACATATATTCGTATGCACGAGGTCTAAGATATTATATTCTTAATTTATATACAATAAATAAATTACAATACTTTTTGGATGGGGGAGGTTGCGTTTTAGACTGACTTACACTTGCCCAGACTCTTATTTTTACTCCATCTAATCCCAATATTTCATTATTTATCATATTATCATTCTTTAAAAAAAATTACAAATCTGCAGTGAACTTTAGAATTCTTTGAGTATAGTAAGTAGAATCATATCCCATACTTTTTATTAATATAAGAAAGTGAAGATATTTTACCTATAAGGTCTCCGTCTTCCCAGCCGAGTTTTTCTTTTGTATTTATTGTTTCTAATGCTTTGTTTTTTAGCTCAGAATATTCTTTTATATTAAAATCTTCTATATCTTTTTTTAAGTTTTTTTTGACATTTTCATTATTTAAAAATGCCACGAGGTCAGACGAAAAACCCATTTTTCTTTTGTCTTTGTATATAAAATCTTTTTTATAGTGTTTTAAAATGTCTCTCAAAATAGCCTTTGACCCCAAGTTTGAAATTTTATATTCTACTGGCATATTTCTAAAAAATTCGACAACTCTATAATCCATATATGGAGAGCGGGATTCAAGACCACTCCTCATCGGTAACCTATCAAATGTTCTTAACACAATTGGAAGTATTTTATAATCAAAAGAATTCCAGACAATTTCATTAAATGTTTCGAGTTTGCGAGGTTCTACTTTTCTACCAAGAATATATTTTTTTATGATATTTTTAAAATATTCTTTAAAAAAATCAAAAACATATTTATTAAAATTTTTGTTGGCAAATTTCGATAGGTTTGGGTTTAGGGATTCTTTATATGCTTTGTAGAATGTGTTAAATTTTGGTATATCAACTTTATGTAAATATTCTTCAAATGCAGCCCATAACATTGGAGAATACCCTCCAAGTTGCTCATCGCTTCCATGCCCCTCTATTACAACCTTATATCCTCTTTGTTGAAGTTTTTTATAAATGTCCATATATGCAATAGCAGAAGGATTCCAAATTGGAAATTCAAGGTAATGCAATGCTTCTTCTAAATCCTCGTAGCCATTATTTGGGTCTGACTCCACACATTCTAAAGTGTCAGAAAAAGAATCTGTAAGCCATTTTACTTTATCATACTCATTTGTTGGAGACCCACGATGAACAAAAGTATAGGCTTTTATATCTCTTTTAAGTTTTGCTTTAATTAATGTATAAATCGTTGTTGAATCAAGCCCACCACTCAAAGTTATACACAAAGGCACATCAGACCTAAGCCTTTTAGAAATAGCATCTGACAATAATTCTTCTGTGAATAAAATCGTATCTTTTCTATTTTTAAAAATATTTTTATCAAAAGTAAAATCATTCCAGCTGTACCATTGTTTTATATTGTGATTATTTTCTTTGCAGGTAAGATAATGTCCATTTTTTAACTGATAAATCCCTGATATAAAAGTATTTTCATCATAATCAGTTGCGGTTTGTTTAATAAAATTATCATATATATTTAAATTTTTTTCTAAATTGCTTTTTATCGATATTAAAGGCTTAATTTCTGATGAAAAATAAAGAATATCATCTTCTATCATATAATATAAAGGTTTTACACCAAATCTGTCCCTACCAAGCACTAATGTTTTTGTATTCTTATCATAAAAAGCAAATGCAAACATACCATTTGATTTATGTAAAAAATCAATTCCATAATATTTTAACCCTTCAAGCAAAACCTCAGTGTCCGATGTTGTAGAAAAAGGAATATTTAATCTTTGCATATCTTCTTTTAGCTCGATATAATTATATACCTCGCCATTAAAAACTATGTAATGATTTTTATTGATCATTGGCTGATTTGCTTCATCTGACACATCTATAATAGAAAGTCTCTGATGACCAAGCCCAGTCTTTTCATCAACTTTTATAAAATTTTGCCCATCTGGTCCTCTATGCTTCATTAGTTCTAAACAATTTGCCACAAAATTTGGGTTTTCATTTTTATCTCTAAATTTATAATAACCAAATATCGAACACATGTAATTATCCTTTTGTTTTATATATCAAGTCTTGTCCATTTTTTACAAACAATTCCTATTGGATTTTCTGTTCCGATTTTAAATCCAAGCCAATAATTTGGACAATATATATCAGTCGCTTTTATATTTAAATAAGATGCCCACCACGAAAAAGAACTATTAGACATTATAACCTTATCTGCATTTAATATTACTTGAAAATCAATTATTTCATTATTTGATTCAAAAAAGTAATTTTCTTTTTGTCCAAATTCTTTTTTTACAAACTCAATATCATCACTTATAAAAATTATTTTATACGAAGAAATATCTTTTATTTGTTTTAAACAATTTGTGTAATAACTAATTGGAAGAGTCATATTTTTGCCACCTAAAGAATCATCTCCAAAATTTATATAATCTCCTCTTCTTATGTGTATAGCTATTACTTTATTTTCTTTGTAGAATTTTTCATACTTACTATTAAATTGTTCTATATATTCTTTTTTTATTTTAAAAATTTTTTGTAAGTCTTTATAAAAACCTTCAAAATATTTTTCTGACTGGAAATACCCACAATAATAAATATTATCCTTTATTTGGCTAATAAAAGATTCTGGAGTTTTTGTACCAAAATCTTCCCAATCATACATTTTTATTTTACCAAGTTTAGTTTGCATTTTATAAAGAGGTTTTATTAGACTGTTTATAGAATTTTCTAATATTCTTAAAGAAAAGTATTTATCAAGTTTAAATTGATTGCGTTTTTCTAAATAAAAAGAAGTGCTAAATTTTTTTGCAACAACATAACCAAAAGCATATTGAAACATCTGGTTACCAAGTCCGCCACCGATTTTAATACCAATCATCAATTACTCCATTTTTTCTATTGACCATTTAGCATCTACAAGACAAATTCCATGTGATATAGGAGGAATTTCTCCACTTCCATAAAAATCACCTTCAATAACATTTAATTCTATGGCATTTTCCATAAAATCATAATATTCATTAGTTCGTCCATTATTAGGCATAATAGAAAAATTTAAAATATAAGATGATGCAGGTAATGGCAAATTAGAAATTTTGCATACAAAAATTCCTTTTTCTGGTAATTCTCCAAAATTATCACCTGTCATTCTATTATGTTGATTAAAAACAGGAATGTCTAATTGTGTTCTCAATCCAACACTTACATTCACATTTGATATTTGATAATCTGCTTTTTTTTGGAAGTGCAGACAAATTTTTATATCTTGACCTGACATTGCTGATTCGATAATGTTATCATTTTTATCTTTTATCTCAATTTTAACAATTTTCACAGGACCTATATCTGGTCTATCAGCAAGAGGTAAATCAGAAACTTTATCTATCGTTAAATATTTATTTATTGCTTCTGAGGCATCTCCGATAAACTCTACTCCTCCTTTTCTTAATAAAATTCCTTTTTTACACAAGGCATTTATCGCAGCCATATTATGACTTACAAATAAAACCGTCCTACCTTGATTTTTTGCAACATCGTCCATTTTGCCAAGGCATTTTTTTTGAAACTCGGCATCACCTACTGCCAAAACTTCGTCTAAAATTAGTATATCAGAGTCAAGGTTTGCAGCAACTGCAAATGCAAG
>Ga0154388_1209_pt1 | contig 11718 bp, 7 predicted proteins | sample RifGroB1_FD_105631 | JGI IMG/M metagenome (GOLD analysis project Ga0154388, IMG submission 105631) | Spirochaetes bacterium GWB1_27_13
TTAAAATCTTTGTTTTATTTTTGAAACAAATCTTTTTATTATATTACAATCTGTATCAATAACATCTAATATTTTACTTGCTTCATCAAGAGCTTTTAATGAGATACTCGTTTTATTTGTGTTTTCAAAATCACTTATTTTTATTACTCTGCTATATACTACTTCACCATTCAACCAATTAATTACTGATAACTTAGAAGTATATTTTTCGCTTTCTAAATAAAGATGATAAAAGGAAAGTTCATAATAATTTCTTGTTGCTCCTAATTCAAAATAAAGCTTTAAATCAGACAAAGGATTGTTGAATGTTATACATCTTCTGTTTTCTTTTAATAAATTAATAACTTTTTTATCATAAAATTTTAGCAAATTATTCTCATCATAGCTATTCTTAATTGTATTCATCGCATCACCTATGCAAAGCCCAGCTTCTAAATAAATTAGACTAGAATCAATAAGAAAAACTTTTTTTTGATATTCCGTAATTTTATCTTTTATGCTATTAGGAATCTCTTGTCCAAAAATAACAAATATAAACATTAGAATATAAAATGATACCAACAATTTTTTTCTCATAAATCTCTCTCTATAAAAATAATAATCTAATAACAACTATAATATAACCCACATTTAGAAAAAAACAATAAAAATATAAAAAAATGGTAATCCTTTAGTTTTTGATGGAAGCTTGACTATCTATAAAAAGAGGTAGGTTACATAAACCTACCTCTTATCAACAATTAAATAATTATAATTACAAATTATTAATTTAGACTACCATCATTACAAGGTTCATTATCTTCGTAATTTCTTACCATTTCTGGATGAATTGTATTTGTACAATATGGCATACATTTGTTTTCTTTTATATTAATTTCTTGTAGACTTAAATCTATTGACATAAAATCCCCCTTAAAAAAAATTTTAATATTCTATTTAAATATAATACTAAAAACGATTTTTGACCATTATTTTATTTAACAATCATATAAATAGTGTCTAATTTAAAAATTTTGTAAATTTTAAAATTTTGATATATTTTTTTTAAAAATTTTAGTAAGTTTAATAATTGTAATACTTGATTTTATTGATTAAATAAATTAATATAGCAGAGATTTCTAAGATTATCGTAGATTATATGGAAGTTCTGTGTTAATTTTGTTAATCTGTGTTATAAATTTTAAATTGTAGGAAAATCAAATGGGTTTATTTGGTAAAAAAGAAAATAAAAATGAAGAAAAAGAAAAGGAAAAAGATTTTTACGAAAAATCAAAAAATTTCAAAGAAACTTTAGGACAAAAATTAAGGAAATTATTCGGTGGAAAAACCCTTGATACTAACGCTTTAGAACAAATTGAGGAAACATTAATAACAGCTGATATTGGTCCTGCAATTAGTTATGACCTAATCGAGAAATTAAGAACTAAAAACATTGGTAATATTGAAGATGCTATAATATACCTTAAAAATGAGTTAAAAAATTATATTTTTGATGGAGATATAGGTATAGAAAAAGGTCAATTAAATGTTTTGTTGGTTTTAGGTGTAAATGGCGTTGGTAAAACTACTTCTATTGCAAAAATATCAAATTATTATTTACAAAAAGGCTTTAAAATTTTACTTGCAGCAGGTGACACTTTTAGAGCAGCAGCAGTTGAGCAACTTACTAAATGGTCTCAAAGACTTGATATTCCTATAATAAGACAGCATGATGGTGCTGATCCTGCAAGTGTTGTTTTTGATGCTATTGATTCGGCAAAGGCAAAGGGGGTTGATTTACTTATTATTGATACTGCAGGAAGACTTCATACAAAAGTAAACCTCATGGACGAGTTAAGAAAAATAGAAAAAATCATTAAATCCAAAGGTGACTTTAACAAAAAAAATCTTTTGGTTATCGATGGTACAACTGGGCAAAATGCCTTTATCCAAGCAGAATCTTTTAATAATGCTGTTGGTATTAATGGAATAATGATTACAAAATACGATGCTCTATCAAAAGGTGGAATTGTTTTTACAATTCAAAAAAAACTAAAGATACCGTTTTATTTTATTGGAACCGGTGAAAAAATTGAAAATATTGAAGAATTTAACAAAGACTCATTTATTGAAAAAATTTTTAGTTAGTCTGATAATCTTTTTTGGATTTCAATCTAATTTGCACTCTCAATCAGTGATAGAATATTATCGTTCAAATTCTAATGGGCTTTTATTAGTAAAAATATTACAAGCTCAAACTAAAAGCTTTAAATATGTATCACAAGTTGATAGAACTGGTGATATTATTCTATCAAAAATTCTATTTAAAGAAGGTAAAGAGTCTAAAAAATGGGAATATTCTTATATCGATAAAACATTATCCGAAGAGAAATATTACAAAGAAAAACAAATAAAAGAAGAGTATAAATACGATAATCTTGGTCATAAAATTAGACAAACTGATTATTTAACTAATAATCAAGCATATAAAATAACAGTTTTTAGCTATAATAAAGATGGGCTTGTTGATAAAGAAGAAATAGTAAACTTACTAACAAATCAAGCAACAATAGTAAAATATCGATATGATATAAATTTTAGAATAAAACAGATAGAAAAGAAATATCCAGATGGTAGAATAGTTTATTGGGATGCTATATTCTCACAACGAGGTATTATTATACAAGAATACTATACCCTAAATGATGAGGTTTTTACATTTTTTTATAATGAAAGCGGTCAAGAGTTAAAAGGTGAAGTTAAACAAAAAGCAAAAGATGGCAAAGAAAAAATTAAGATAGAATGGAAAAATTATTATTCTTATGATGGAAAAAAACAACGAAAAGAAGAAACAAATAATCTTATAAACAAACAAACCATAGTTTGGTATAATAAAAATTCAAAAGAAATAAAAGTCGAAACTTATTATAACAATGTAACTTATTCTATTGAAGAATATGATTATAGCGATAAAAATAAAGTAATCTACTATAAACAAATTTTAGATCTCAATTTGACAGAAATTTACTATCTATACGATGAAGAAGAAAATCTTCTTCAAACAAGAATCTATCAAGAAAAAAAACTAAAAAAACATGTAATCTACAATAAAGATGGATCTAGACGAGAAACAATATACTCTGACAACAAAACAAACATAACAATCGAGTATGATAAAGATGGAAAGATGGTGGTGAGATAGAAAAATAGTAATATAAAATGCTATCCCAAAATCAAAATTGAGATAGCAAATAAATTATTAATTATTCCATTTTAAAAATATGTTCTTACAAATAAAAGCCTTGTCGTTTTTTGTCCTGCAATCCCATCAGCAGTTCCAAGCAAAGTCTTTTCTGTATTTTGAAAATTTATGGAAGCATTATAAGAGCCAGTTCCATAATATCCATCAACAGTTATGTTAGATTTTCCATTTTTTGAAGCCCAAATATTATACTTTGATTGAAATGTTTTAATATCATCCCCGTACATTAGAGGAGATGTTACCTTTAGAGTTCTATTCCATGGAGAATAATAAGAATTAATATTTACAAAAATATTAACAAGTTTTTTTATTGTATTAATACCAGCAATTCCATCTGCTACTCCTAATTCAGCCTTATAATAATTTTGAAAAGTCACCGAAGCATTATAAGATGCACTTCCATAATATCCATCAGCAGTAATTGTTGAATAACCATTAGATTGTGCCCAGTTATTATACATTAATTGGAAAAGCATTACATCTTTTCCTTGCATTAATGGGGAAGTTTGTTTTAGAGTTCTATAAAATGGTTTTTCAAATACTTGAATTGTAGTAGTAGTGGTTGTTGTAGTTACAGTCGTAGAATTACTTGTATAATGAATAGGTGTCGGAGTGCTAAATTTTTGACCACTTGCAGGAATTCCAGGTCTTGAGCCGTATGCAGGCAATACAGAACCAGCAAGAGGTGTAATTGTAATTCCAAAACTAGACTTTATTTTAGCTAATACATTTGTTTCATACGCTGCTGTTGCTGTCCATGATATTGAGCTATTACTCCATGTTCTTGGTCCATAAATGTATTCATTAGGATTATTTATATAAGAATATCCATTATAAGCCCATATTGCCAAAAACCAATTTTCCAAAACCTTAGCATCCATATTTCCTATTGGGTTTCTACCAAGAATATACTTCCATTTTCCAAGTATTACTTGAGCCCCAGCTTCGATATTATACTTGTAATCATATTTTAACTTATTTTCGTCAAAAGGAATAGATACAGCATAAGGTGTTACTTGCATAATTCCTATTCCACCATCGCCTGAGATAAGAGGTGTTCCATCACTTTTAAATTGTTTTAAATTTGATTCAGTGAGTCCAATGGCATATAAAACCTCGCAAGGTATATTATATTTTACACCGATTGTCTTCATTTCATTTAGAATTTCAGTTGTGGTTGGATTTACATTTATAGCTCTTGGGTAATTTATATCAGGATATGACGATAAACTAAATTCTTTTGCAATTTGAGACTCTATTTCTTCAAGAGCCTTTACATCTTCAACAGGAACAGTAAGTGATAAATCAAACTCTTTTTCTATTTTAGAATCTTCTTTAACTGTTAATATATCAGGTTGAGAACATGAAGATAAAATAAAACTAATAATAATAAAAGCGGATAACAAATAAAATTTAATCGACTTTTTTAACATAAACTTCTCCTTCATTTTTTTAATATTTATGAACAATCCAAATACATTTGGATATGTTTTATAATTTGAACAATTTTAGCATAACTAATCCTTAATCGTTCAAATTGTCATTATATACCCAAAATGTTTAAACTTTGTCACAAATCATAAAAACTAATCACTTTAATTCAAATAATTGTGTAATTTAAATCTGTGTTATACATGAGCTTGTAATTGCTATTGAACAGATTCTTTAATAGAAATATTTTTTTCCTCCTTTCCTTAACTAATTTAATTACTGATAATTATTTGTTTTTTATACTCAATTAATTATAAATTAAGAATATAATTAATGTAAAAATTTGTAAATAATAAAATAATATAAATTTTACAAAAATTTTAAAATTTATCCTTTATGTTAAAATATACTCAAAGAATTTCATACCCTCTATTAACGAATTTTAACGATATATACCTAAACGCTTCTAAAGATCAATTAGAACAATTGGTTTAGCCTTGAGTTATCCTTAGTTTTCAAAAAATGGGATTTTTAACAGAAAGAAGACGAAGAGAAGATATGGAGTTTTACGAAAATTTAATTAAAATTATCATTTTTTATTGCCTCTTCTTTGTGCTAAGATTTCCAAGTAAATTTGTGTAACTGTGTCTTCTGGAAAATCCTCAAGGCATTTTTTAAATAATATTTCTGCATCCTCTTTTTTGTCAAATAAAAATTGAGATACTGCTTCTTTAAAAAGGTCTTGAGTTTTTAGTTTTTTTTGTAAAATTTCTTCATTATCTGCATTAAAAACTTCAAAAATAGGAATTCGCTCAGATTTTCCTTTTACTGTAACAATATCTATCATTCTCATATGATAAGCAGGTTGGTTTTTTAGTTGTGAAAATGTATAAAGGCTTATTAGTAGAGGTGTCTTATATTTTTTTGTTAAACCTTCTATTCTTGAAGCAAGGTTTACAGAATCTCCAATTACAGTACCATCCATCCTATTTTTACCACCGATTGTACCAATCATAACGCTACCTGTATTTAGTCCAATACCAATTTCGATTGGAGAAAATCCTTTTTTTGCTCTATATTGATTATAAACTTTAAGTTCTTTTAACATAGCAATAGAAGCATTCAACGCATCGTCTGGTTGATTTGTAAACAACGCCATAATTGCATCACCTATATATTTATCAATAAATCCATTATTTTTGTTTATAATTGGCTCCATTCTTTTTAGGTAAGAATTAATAAACTTAAAGTTATCATCAGGATACATTTTTTCAGAAAGTGTGGTAAAATCTCTAATATCTGAAAATAAAATTGTCATTTCTTTTACAGCATTATCTCCATAATTAACCTCAAGAATACTTTTTTTACTAAGTAAGTCTATTAGCTCATGTGGAACGAATTTACTGTATGCTTTTGTTAATTTTACTTGATTTTCAAAAAGACGGGCATTATTGATAGAAATAGCAGCCTGTGTAGAAATCAGTCTTAAAATATCAAGTCTATTTTTTGTAAAAGCATTGTTAGAAATTTTATTTTCAAGGTATAAAATGCCAATTGTCTTACCCTGCAAAATTAAAGGTACGCAAAGAACAGAGCGTGGATTATTATATATCACATAATTAGATTTTTGAAATTTTTCGTCTTTAAAAACATCGTTAATTAGAAGGTTTTCTTTAGTTCTAATAACATAATTAATTATTGATATAGGAAAAAGATTTTCATCTGCATCTTTTAGAGGAATTGGCTCTAAAAGATCACCAACATAAATTACTGCAATTAAATTTCCAAATTGATCAAACATAGGCTTATATGCTGTGATATGAGAATAATTAACAACATAGGCTCGACCTATAAAAGATTCTCCTGAAATTATAGTTTTATAAACTGCAGAATCTTTTGGTATATAAGTACAAATTGCCCTACCTCCACCTTCTTTTTTGACAGTAGTCGAAATTCTAAGAAGTCCTTCTTCAATAATTTGGAATATAGTTACAGTTCCACCGATTATACCTGCAATATTATCAACTATTTCAAAATTATTAAAAATTATTTTACCATCAATTATCATTGTTTTTATAGAAGTACTATTTTTTTCATTTGTTACCTGATTTTCAATATCTACTTTTATTAGATTATGCTCATCAATAAAAATTTTATCTTTTATATAACTTTCTGCAATTGTTAATTTTTTGGTCAACTCTTCTTGCTGCTCTGTTGTAATTTTACCTTCAATAAACCATTCTCCATCTTTTTCGAGAAGAAAAAAACCTTTTTGAGCACCTGCGACTTGCATTGTTATAGTCATAATTCGAGTAAGAAGTTCATCAATAAAAATTTCTGATGCTATTGTTTGAGATGCTTTAATTATAGCGTCAATATCAAAAGTTTCTGTATCGCTTGTCTCCTTCCTCGAAATAGAAACAGAAATATCAGTACTTTCTTTACCAGCAACATTTCTTGTAAGAAGACTAAAAAATTGTGGGTATCGTTCTTCTATATTTTTAATTTTTGTTAATGCTCCCCATTTTAGATAACAATAATATGCTTCTTGTAGATAAGTATATGCAATTTTAGTTAAACTCTTAGAAAAATAATATTTTGCGGTTATTTCATTGCAAATTGCCTCAAAATTAAGAAATTCTGTTGCTTTACAGTTTTTTATAGCCTCATCGTAGAGTTTCATTGCCTGAGAATCTTTTTTATTAATACGAGCAAACTCTGCTTGAAGTAACAGATATAAATGTAAAAAATTATCTTGACAAAACTTAGACCATTTTTTAAATTTATCTAATATTTGTTTTATTTTTTTGAAATATTTTCTTTGAATATCTTCTGATTTTTTATGATAAACTTGTGTCAAAGCAATTCCATAAATAAAATAAAATAGTGGAACCATTATTATTCCCATTAAACCTTCAGAAATATCTAATTCTTTTTCTTCTGATAACTTAAGAACACTTTCAAAATCATTAAATACAAAATATAAAAATATTTTAGCAACATAATACTGTGCTGAAATAACCATAATTTTATTTTTTTCGATTATAGGAATAACGCTGTCTTCATCAAAAAATTTACCACTCAATTTTAATTTATCTGTGGTATCTTCAGATAAATTTGAAATTAATTGTATCCAAATATAAGATAGTATGGAAATTTCTTGATTTATTTTTCTCAATTGCTTATGAGTATTCTTAAATTCAAAGATTGATTCTTGTAAGGTTTTACTATTAAAAAAATTAAAAAAAGTATTCACAGATAAACTGTTAGAAATAAACTCTAAATCTCCAGATTCACAAGAAAGTTTATATCCCTCATTAAGATAAGGATAAATAAACTTTGTGTGTTCTTTCCAAAAATTGATAAACATTGTACGTAATACTAATATTTTTGCCTTTATGTTATTAAGACCAAATTTATCAATAAGTTTTAAAGCAAAAGTTGCATATTTATAGCCGTTTTCTATATCAGAAAGACCACAAAGCACACTACCATAAAAGGCAAAAGCAAGAGCAGTAAGAGGTGAAATTCCTTTTTTAATAGAATGATTAATAATTTTTAATATTAGTAAAAAAGAAAATTTGCTATCAACAATATACATAGCACTTACAGACCTTGATAAAATTTCAAGCATAGCAATATCAACGGGGTCTGATAATTTATTAAGATTTTCTATTTTTTCAATGTTGATTTTGTAAAGATTAATTTTAGTTTTTATTAATTCTTTTATAATAAGAAATTTTGTTACCTTTTTTGGGAATTTCATATTAAAAAGTTCCAATGATTTATATAAAATTTCTTTTATTTTATCAAATTTACCAATAGAATGATAATAATCTATTTTTAATTGAAAAATTCGACTTTTTTCAACTAAAGTATTTGCTTTTGATAAAACTAATTCAAAATCTTTTTCTGCTTCCAAATAATTTATAGTTAAATAATTTGCCTCTGCTCTTTCTGTAAATAAATCTATTACAAAATCATGATTTGCTTCCCAACAATCATCAGGTAAAAGACTTATAGCTTTTGAAAAGAAGTTTAATGCACCATCAAAAGCACCTTGAGATTTTGCCATTTTACCAGTTTTAACATTAAGCTTTATAAGAATATTTCTATCTTCATCTGTAATTACATCTTTTGAGGCATTAAACTGATTTACAAGATCAAAAAGTTCTTCTTCGTTATTTGTTTTTTCAAATTCTTCCAAAAGAAGTTTTGCTATTTTGTAGTGATTTTGTTTTGCTTCATTGGTATCAAGTAAAGAATAAATCGTTTCCCTAATTTTATTATTTAAAAAAGCAAAATTATTTTCAAGTTTTATAATTATTCTTTCATTGATAATTTCATTTAATATATGTTCAATTTCTCCAATATTTTTTTGTAACAATATAGAAAGTAGTTCTATTTTAAAATTATTTCCTATACAACTTGCGAGTTTTAGTACAATAAGATAATCGGGTTGAATTTTTTTAATATTATTTAAAATTATATCAATAACATTATCAGTAAATTTAGTATCTTTTCCTTTTTCAAAATCAATATTCCAACCTTCTTTAAAATATATGATTTCATTTTGATATAAAGATTTCAAAAATTCTTTTATAAAAAAAGGATTACCATCGGTCTTTAATTTAATGATCTCTGAAAAATTACTCAAATTTTCTTTTGGTATATGAAAAGAATCTTTTAGTAAGTCCAAAATACTTTCTGTATCCAAATTTGAAACTTTAATTTTTTTTATATGCTCATTATTTTCTATTTTTGGGTTAGATATAAACTTAATAAAACACTCATTTACTTCTTCTTTGTCTTCCTTATAAGATGCAACAAATAAAAAATTATCTAAATTTATATCCAATATTAAACTTTCAATTAATTTGAGAGAAGAATCACAAGCCCATTGCAAATCGTCTATAAATAACACTAAAGGGCTATCTTTTGTAGGAAAAACAGCCAAAAAATTATCAAAGACAAGGTTAAATCTATTTTGATTCTCACTTGGAGTTAATTCTTCAACATCTGGTTGATGACCAATTATTAATTCTAACTCCGGTATAATATTAGTAAGTACTTTACCGCTATTTCCTACACTATTTAGAATATTTTTCCTTATTTCAGACAATTTATGTTCATTCTCCATTAAAACTTGTTTAATAAGTTCTTTTATTGATTGAATAATTCCAAAATAAGGAATTTTTGTATATTTATCAAATTTTCCACTGATAAAAAAACCAAGTTTTGAAATAATAGGTTTAAAAATTTCTTCAATTAAAGAAGTTTTACCACACCCTGATTCACCAGATATAAATATTATTCTTTTTCCACCCAAAGAAATATCAGTAAAACTTTTCATAAGTTCTTTTATTTCTTTGTCCCTACCATAAATTCTTTCTGAAATTAAAAATTTATCAGACATATCGTTTTTAGCAATTTGAAAATCTTCTATTTTGCCATTCACAACAAATTGTCTAAGACATTCTTCTAAATCGTTTTTTAAGCCAGTGGCACTTTGATACCTCTCTTCTGGAGTTTTGGCAATGAGTTTTAAAATTATTTTTGATAAAGGAAGAGGTATATCAGGATTTACGATATGCGGAGGAGGTGGTATTTTTGCAAGATGACCATAAATAACCTCCATTGGCTCTTTTGCTTCAAAAGGAGTTTTTTTTGTAAACATTTTGTAGAATGTTATACCCAAAGAGTAAAAATCACTTCTATAATCAATCAATCGATTCATTCTACCAGTTTGTTCTGGCGATATATAAGTTAAAGTTCCTTCAAATTTTTCTGGATTTATCACATCTAAAGTTTCTTTTGACACTAAAGAAGAAATGCTAAAATCAATCAATCTTATCTGATTTGTGCTAAGATTTAGTATTATATTTGAAGGTTTAATATCTTTGTGAATTATATTCTTTTTATGCAAATTATTGAGTATTTCTGAAAGATTTATGGCAATTTTTAGAAATAATATAAAATTAATTTCTTCATCTTTTATTACCTCTGATAAGGTTTTACCTTTTATATCTTCCATTACAATGGCTAAAGTAGTTTTATAATTAATCAAATCATATACTTTTATCACTCCATCGATAGAACCTGCATATTTTGTTATTTCATATTCTTTTTTTATTCGTTCAAACACATTTTCTTTTTGAGAATCATTTTTAAAAATTTTAATTAAGACAGAAAGATTATCCTCTTTTCTACTTGCCTTATAAATTATATTTTGAGAATTTTCATAAACTTTTTCTTCTATATTATAATCAGATATTAGCCCCATATTAATAATTCCTTCCCCATACATCCATTAAACGCCATAATAAAAAGTAAAGTATATAGTTAATTATAATATAAAAATAATAATTCTGGGAAAAAAAAATAAAGATTTGATAGAAAATATGTAGAAAAATGAAAAGCTTATAAAATACCAATTATAACAATGGGCTTATGCCCATTGTTATCAAGAACAGAGAAAGAATTTATTTACTGTTTAGAATTTTTTTAGGATAGTTAATCGATGTTCATATACGCCAATTTGTATTAACATTATATGTTATATTTTTCAATTAAATCTTGTAAAATTTTTACAGATTGTTCTGATGGTTCGCAAAGTGGAAGTCTGTAAACCGACTTTAACTTACCTTTTAAGGCAAGGATTTTTTTTACAGGAATTGGGTTTGTTTCAATAAAAAGTTTTGTAAAAAGTTCATCGAGTTTATAGTGTTCTTCTCTCATTGCAACAAAATCATTCTTTAAACCAAGATTAACAAAATTAACAATTCTTTTTGGAATAACATTAGATGCAACAGATACAACTCCATGACCACCTGAAGCCATAAGCAAAAAAGTAAGTTTGTCATCTCCACTCAAAACAGAAAAATGCTTTGGGGCAAGTTTTATTACATCCATAATTTGTGCGATAGAGCCAGACCCTTCTTTAACACCAATAATATTTTTTATTTTTGTGAGTTCAATAAGTGTTTGTGTTTCAAGGTTTATAGAAGTACGTCCCTGAATATTATATAGAACTATTGGAATATCAC
>Ga0154388_1208_pt2 | contig 9316 bp, 8 predicted proteins | sample RifGroB1_FD_105631 | JGI IMG/M metagenome (GOLD analysis project Ga0154388, IMG submission 105631) | Spirochaetes bacterium GWB1_27_13
GGTTTCCTTCTTTCTCTTCTATCCTCAATTCTCTTTATTCTATGGATTTTAAGATTATTCAATCTGGTAGTAAGAAAATATTTACTCTTTTTATCATTCGTAACCTTACAAGAGAGATTGAAATCTTTAATACTACTCTCAATCCTAATCCAGAATGGCTTAAAAATCAACTTCGTTCTCTTACTGATGGTAGCAAAAAACTTTATCTAATCACTGATAACGATATTCTATATGAAAATGTCGATTTTTCTGCCTTTAATATCAAAAGACTTAATACAAAGCCTCGTTCTCCTCTTATGAATGCTTTTATCGAACGATTTATTGGTTCTTTCAACCGTGAGGCTTTAGTTTTTTATGATAAATCTACTCTTACTCTCGATAAAGTCCACAAAATCACTAAAGATTATGTAAATTATTACAATAATCATCGTCCTCATCAAGGCATTGGCAATATTACTATTCCTCAATACAAAAAAGTCTTACAAGGACAACACTTTACATATAAGACTAACAACCATTTCAAACATGAAATTACTAATCCTTTTGAAAACTTGCAAAAAAAACAGTTTCTTGATGGGTATATTAACCATTATTATCTGCCACATCATAACACTGATTTACACCAATTTTCACAGATTAACACAAATTACGCATGATTATATAATCCGTGCTAATCTGTGTTATGTTCTTTGACATATCTATTATACTCTATTCTTATAAAATATATAGGAGAAATTTATCTTTTTCATTTCTTAAATCCAATTTTTTATAATAATTTACTTTATTCCTATCGTTTTTATTCTTTTCTACTCCATTTATCTATATATTTTAGGTTTTAGAGTCTAAAAATTTTGGTTCAAAACTTCTTTACTCACCTATTTTTTTGGTGTATTAGTTTTTACACAGGACAATAAAATTTTAATATTTTTTCTATTTCCTCTTGATTTAAAAGAAAATCAATATTATAATTAACACAGATGGACACAAATTATTGGAAAGGTTACATTGATTTTGCTGATTGATAATATAAAGAAAGCATAATCCGTGACAATCTTTTTTAATCTGTGTCAATATTTTAATCCATGTTAAATCCTTTTTATAGTAGGTATTATGAAAAAAATATTAAAAACGTACCGAAAATTCATCTTTTCAATAATTTTTTCTATTCTTGTAATATTTTCTGTTTTAATTTTCTTAGGTCTTGGACTTTCAGAAATATTTGAAAATAAACTTTTAGATTTTCGTTTTAAATATTTCAACCAACAGAAAACACCTTCTCAAGACATTATATTTATAGATATTAGTGAAGAATCTTTAAAAAAACTTTCTCCACAACTTGGAGGCTGGCCATGGCCTCGAGGTTTTATTGCAAAAAAAATTGTTGAATATGTAATGATGGGTAAGCCTTCTGTTTTCTTATTTGATATTTTATATCCAGAATATTCACCTAAAACTCCAGATGTTGAAGTGCCAGACGATGATTTAATTATGGTAGAAACTAGTTTTTTTTACCCAAATGTAAGCCATGCAGCTTTGTTTGATTATATCGAAAACGAAAAACCATATACTCCAGAAGAAATTAAAAATAATTTTAAGATAAATTTAGATGATAAAAAAAGTAAAATAAAATTTGCTGAATATAACACTATTATTTTACCTTATAAAGAATTATTTACAAATGTAGGACAATTACATTCTGTAAATCATAATGAGGACTCGGATGGAATTTCGAGAAGAAATAAACTTATAATAAAATATGATGGTAATTACTACCCTTCCTTAGCATTAGTAGGATTAAAATACCAGCTTGGTGTAGAAAGTTATGAAATAAATAACAAAACTTTGATTTTAAAACAAAAGAATGGTAAACAAAAAAATATTCCTCTAAATGAAAATGGCGAATTTAACATAAATTTTTACCAATCTATACAATCATTCAACAGTATAACAGCAGAAAGTATCTATATATCATCAGATAGGTTAGAAAAAGGTATAAAAAATTTGATTGTCTATCCAGACGAATTTACTAACAAAATTGTAATAATTGGGTCATCTGCCACTGGCTTAAAAGATTTAAAAGTATCTCCTATGGGTAAAAATTTTGCAGGACCTTACCTTCACATGACAGCTATTAGCAACATATTACAAAATCACTATATTACCTATATACCAAAATTTATTACAATTTTAATAGTGATTTTTAGTGTTATTTTTATAGTTTTTTTAACATTATTTCTAAAAAGTAGATATATTAAGAATATAATAGGCATAGGCTACATATTCTTGCATATTATATTAGCAATGCTGGTTTTTAAGTATTATGGAATAGTTTTAGAACTCACAACTACTTTAATTGCGTCATTATTAAGTTATTTTGGCGTTTTGGTATTCTTATCTCTCACTGAAGAATCCGAAAAAAGAAAAATATTTACAACTATGAGTAAATATCTTGCTCCATCAGTAATGAAAGAAGTTTTAGAAAATTACGAAGACTTGATTGGTGAAGTTGGTAAGAAAAAAGAAATTACTGTTTTATTCTCTGATATTAGAGGATTTACGACCATTTCAGAAAGTTATCCCGCTGAAATTGTAGTTAGCGTTTTAAATAGATACCTCGAAAAAATGATAGATATTATTTTTGAATATAATGGTACTTTGGATAAAATCATTGGCGATGCAATTATGGCGTTTTGGGGAGCTCCTACTGATGACTCAAATAGGGATTTACTTGCGGTGCAAACAGGTTTAAAAATGATTAGACAACTAAAGGTTTTAAACAAAGAACTTGAGGCTGACGGTTTACCTCCATTAAAAAACGGTATTGGTCTTAACACTGGTGATATGATTGTTGGAAATATTGGTTCTGCAAAAAGATTGGATTTTACTTTAATCGGTGATAATGTTAATCTTGGCTCAAGGATAGAAGGTTTAACAAAATACTATAAAGTTTCAATCTTAGTTACAGAAACAACTTATAATTATACAAAAGATCAATTTATATACGCTTATGTTGATATTGTTGCAGTAAAAGGTAAAAAAGAAGGTATTAAAATTTATACACCTTTAGCAGAACTCACCAACACAGAAGAAAATATAGAATCTCTCAAAAAAGAAGTTACACAATTTGATAATGCTCATAAATACTATATGCAAAAAGAATTCGACAAAGGACTTTTAGAATTTGACAAACTTTTAACTTTAAATGCTCTTGGCGGTCTGTGCGAAATTTTTAAAAAAAGATGTGAATATTTTATAGAAAACCATCCAGAAGAAAATTGGGATGGAACTTGGAAAATGTTAGATAAATAATATGGATTAAAATTATTTAATGTAGTATATTATAAAATAGAGGGTTGTACGTAAATATCTAATAATTATGAAATTTTAATTTGTATAATCCGCAACAGTTTCAGTTTAATTGATCTGTGTTATATAACTAAGGAGATTGTTATGAAAAAGATTTTTATTTTTTCTATTTTCAGTTTATTAATTTTATTTCCTTCTTTTGCACAAAAAGCTTATGTAATGGCACGAATTTGTCCTGTATTCTCCGATGCAGCAACTTCTTCACAAAAACTTGGACTTTTAACTCATAGTGAAGAATTAACAATACTTGAAACAAAAAATGATTGGTTAAAAATCAAAACACCAAAATTTGAAGGCTATGTCCAAAAAATCTTTATTGGTGATTCTCCATCTGATAAATTTAAAAGCAATGCAGATAATTTAAAAGATTTATCTTCTTTAGAAGCAAGGAAAAGGTCTTCTTATTATTCGTCCTCTGCTGCTGCTATTAGAGGGCTTTCTTCTGAAAATATAAGAGATAGAGAAAATTTATCATTTAAAAACTATGATTTTGAAAGTATTAACTGGTTAACTAAAAATTTTTCTTATACGGATGAAGAAATTATAAAATTTGCTGAAAAAGAAATACTGGGGTTATAAAATTTTATGAAAAAAATTATTATTAAAAGTTTCTTATCGATTTTGCTTGTTTTACTTGTTTTTTCTTGTAAAACGATGGAGCAATTAAAAGAACAAAGAAGACTCGATCTTGAAAGAGAAAAAACTTTAAAAGAAATAGAAGTTGGACAAGCTGTTTTTGCAAAAATTGCAGGTAAATATGGTATTTTAAAAAATCAAGAAGCAACAGAATACTTAAATAAATTTGGAAAAAGCCTTGCATTTTATACTGAAAGACAAGATATTGAATATTTTTTTGCAATTTTAAACACAGAACAGATAAATGCGTACTCTTTACCAGGTGGATATATTTTAATATCTCTAGGAGCATTAAAACAAGTTAAAAATCCCGGTGCTTTGGCAGGTATTATCGCTCATGAACTTGGGCATATAAATAAAAAACATATACTAAATAATGTAAAAATTGAAGTTAGATATAACTTTTTTGAACTTTTGGCAAGATTTTTGGCAGGACCAAAACAAATTATAACAAATTTGGCAAATCAAATCTCAGAAAAAGTAGAAGAACAGCTTTTTATAAAAGGTTTTGCTAACACAGACGAATTTGAAGCAGATTTATATGCTATAAACCTTTTACAAGCATTAAATATTGGTAGTAAAAATTATATAGACTATCTAAAAGACCTTCAAAATATAGGAGAGCATAAAAATCTTGAAAACCTCGATGCTACACATCCAAAAATTGAAACAAGAGTTGAAAAACTAATAGAAAAATTAGATAATAATATAAATGACCTAAAAACCACCCAAAATTTTATAAATTTTAAAAAAATAATCGATGAAACAAGGATAGAAAAATGAAAAAATCTCTCTTTTTAATATTTTTTGTATTATTTTCCTATTTTTTATTTTCTGATGAAAGCCATTATATCAATATATTTGTAGGAGATAGAGCAGCTTCTATGGGCGGTGCTTATACAGCAGTAGCAGATGGTCCAGAAGGAGTTTTTTACAATCCTGCAGGTCTTGCTTTTTCATCATCAAGATATTTTTCTCTTTCTGTGAATGCAGTACAGTTTAAGATGTTAAAATATAACAATGTTTTTAAAAAAACTGATGGCACTCCTCTTGATTATACAAGATATTCATTTTCTTTTATACCAAATTTTTTTGGTTTTATACAAAAAGAAAAGCATTTTACATTTGCAATAACAATTACATCTCCTGACAGTGAATTTTATGACCAAAGAGACAATGCTCAAATATATTTTCCCGGAACTAACATAAAAACTAATTTTAATACTAATTTCAACTATACAAATATGCTTTATGAGGGTGGAGTAAGTTTTGCATTTCTTCCACATAAAAGAGTATCTTTAGGTTTTAGTGCTTTAATAAGGTATAGAGACATAAAACTTATTTCTCAAACTACATATAAAAGTGATAGCAGTGAAAAAAGTTATGATATTTATGATTCTGGAAGCATTTTTAATAATGATAGAATAATTGGGTTAAATTCTCAATTTGGAATCCAAATTATGCCAATTGATAAGTTATCAATCGGATATTCTATCTCTGTACCAGTGGATTTTGTTAATATATATTCAAAACAATCCTCAAGATTTACAAAAAGAACAGACCTTTCAAGCGATGGTAAAACATACATTTTGACTCATGATTCTTCTGAAGTAGTCAACAATGAACAAAAAGTTGATTATATTTTTCAGAAAGATAATAATCTTTTTCGACCAATTATAATTAAACAAAGTCTTGGCTTTGCCATTTTTGTTACAAAATCTATACTTATAACAATCGATGGTTTCCTCTACATCCCTATTCAAGACATAAAATACTATAATAATAAAGCTTTTGAGAATCAAAGACTCAACATAATCGGTAATGTTTCAACAGGATTTGAATGCTATGTAACTCCAAATTTCCCTATAAGGCTTGGATTTTTTACAAATTTTTCAAATGCCAAAGAAATTAAAATAACAGGTAAGTATGAGGATGGTAAAAAAATTTCAAATACAGTAAATCAAGAAGATTATATACATTTATTTGGTGGAAGTTTTTCTTTAGGTTACTCATCATCAAATTTATCTATAAATTTTGGCGGTGTTTTCTCTGGTGGAGAAGGATATGCTCAGATAGCTGCTAATTTACAAGAAGTACAAGTTCTTGATGCTTTTTTATTTAATGTGTTTATTTCTGGTGGCTACCAATTTTAGTAGCCTTTTATACCAAAAAGTTTTTAGTTTTTCTTAAAAATAGTTTATTTTTGATAGACAATTATAAAACTTTGTTGTATATTTCTCTATGACTTTTTAATTATATATTTAGGACTATATTGATGTTTGAAGACTGGTATCTATCCGAGTTAATTTCAAAAAAAATAAGAGATATATGGAAATTAACTGATTATTATTTATTAAGATTAATTCATGATATTCTAAAAAAAACAGAAATTGATTTATTTTTAAAAAATCCTATAACAATTAATGATATAATCGAAAAAAAAGGTTATTCTCAAAATGTTTTTTCTTCTCTAAAATGGATGTTTGATAGACTTGTTTTAGACGGATATTTACAAATAAATGATGATAAATACTCTCTCACAAGTAAAGTTATGGAATATGAACTTGATGAAATAAAAAATAAATCTTATAAAGAAGCACCAGATAGTATAGCAGCATTTAATATGCTTAAATTAATGGCTGATAATTACCCAGACTATCTTGCTGGCAAAAAAACTGGTGTTGATATTATTTTCTCTCCAGAAAACATAAATATTACAAATGAATATTATAGTAACAATTTATTTTATAATGTCCATAATATCGCAGGTGCTAAAATTCTTAACTATGATATGGAAGGCAGAAATAATCCAACTGTAATAGAAATTGGAGGAGGATTAGGAGGCGGTACCAAACAATTTTTGTTACAAAGATTAGCCGAAAATAAAAAAATTGATAATTTTAAATATTATTTTACTGATATTGCTAATAAAATGTTAAGAAACACAAGAAAAGACTTACTTTTAATTACACCTAATTTAAGTGCTTTTGATTTTAAAAAACTTGATTTTAATATAAGCTTAAAAGAACAAGATTTTCCAGAAAATTCAGCTGATATAATTTGGGGAGTAAATGCAGCTCATGTTGCTTACGATCTTAAAGTTAGCCTTACCCAATTATATAAAACTTTAAAGCCAGGTGGTTCATTAATAATTTCTGAAACAGTAAGACCAATAGGTAATACTATGATTCAACAAGAATTTATATTAAATACATTACAAGATTACTGGAAAGTAAAACTTGATGATATTAGACCAAGATATGGTTTTATGGACTGGAAATTTTGGATTAATGCTTTAGAAAAAATTGGTTTTAGTAAAGTTGAAACAATTCCAGATATGGAAAAATTAGAAAAAATTTATGATAATTGCTATGTAACTATAATCAGAGGAATTAAATAATATTTCTATCATTTAGAAGGAGAAATTTATGTCTAATAACGAAACAAAAAAACAAAGGTTTATGAATTTTATTGATCAAACTCTTAATAAGAGTTGCGAAAATATACTTAAAATTGTTTCTGGAAAAAATAGTCTTGCCCCACTAACTTTAAAAATAAAAATAAAAGACGTTGGATATTTAAGGTATATAAAATTTGATGGTGATACTTTTACTGTAATTAATCAAAACGCTGATAAAATTGATTGTTCAATGCTTTTTGATAAAGCAAAGACTTTACATCAGATTCTACTAGGAAAAATTTTACCACAAAATATAAGCCTTATAGGTAAATATAATATTTTATTTTTTAATGAAAAATCAAAAATTTTTACTTCTATTTATGGGCATGCAAAAAATAATTATGCAGAAATAATAAAAGGTACGAGATTTACTCTAAAAAATAATGCTTAATGGAGTGCTATTTTGGATAAAAATGCTATATACCCCGGTACTTTTGACCCTCTTACAAATGGACATCTGGATATAATTAAGAGAAGTCTTAAGATATTTGATAAAATAACTGTCCTCTTAGCTTTAAACACGCAAAAAAAGACACTTTTTACTCTTGAAGAAAGAATTAATCAAATAAAAAATGTCTTAATTAGCGAAAATATACAAGATAAAGTTATAGTAGACTGTTTTGATGGTCTTTTAGTCAATTACTGTCGAGAAAATGACATCAATATAATAATAAGAGGATTAAGACCTCTTGTTGATTTTGAATATGAATTTGAAATGGCTATGGCTAATAGAGAATTGAATCATAATATAGAAACAATATTTATATTAACAGACCAAAATTATTTTTATTTAAGAAGTTCATTAATAAAAGATGTTATTAAACTAGGTGGTGATATATCAAATAAAATTCCACCATCTATAAAAGATGAAGTAATAAAAAAAATCAAAACTTTCTAAAAATAATATCAAATATTTTTTTGTTTTTTTAATAAACAGAATGACAACAAATTAGTTTCGGTATATAACTAGAAGGAAATTTTCATGAACCATATAAATAAATGCTTCTTATTGGTTGTGCTGTTTTTTATAATAAATACTTTTTTTTACTCACAAGATTTAACTAATGATACTAAACCTAATGATCCTACAACCGATAGTTTTTTATGGCTCAAGGGTTATCTAAATATTGATGTTTCAGATGACTTATATTATGGAAAACTTGCAAGAAAATATAATATAACAAAAAATTATATAGATATTCTTAAACATAATCAGAAGATTAACTTTCTTGTTGATGAAGTAGACAAATACAATTTTGTAAAAAATACAAATATGCTTATATGGTTTCCTTATATATTTATGCCTTATGGTGGATATTCTTATAGAGGGAATGTATCAAGAGGTGGAGATATTTATAATGGTGGTTTTACACTTGGGTTTTTATATAGAATGGATAATATAAATAACTCAAATATTGCCATTACTTTTGCATCTTCTTACGCTCAGAGAGGAAAGTTTTTTCATCTAATAAATTTAGAACACCCTTCTATTTTGAAAGATAATAGGCTAAAATTAATCCTTACTTTATCTTTTTTTACAACATTTCCACAGTATTCTTCAACAATATACTATAATGATACAACCAATACAGCGTTAAATATATTTAACAAAATTTGGGATAGACTCGAAATAAACTTTACAGAAATAAATGAAACAGGTTTATCCTTTATAGGTGGTGTTGATTATAGAATTCCTAAAATAGAACTTAATTCTACAAGTTCATTAGAATTAACCTACAAATATGATGTAGCAAAAGCCTATTGGGACGGTGAGGCGTGGTCAAGTTCAAAACCTAAAGAAGAATTATTAAATAGGAGTAATTTTTCTTTTAATATTAAACAAGAATTTAGATG
>Ga0154388_1254_pt1 | contig 8324 bp, 7 predicted proteins | sample RifGroB1_FD_105631 | JGI IMG/M metagenome (GOLD analysis project Ga0154388, IMG submission 105631) | Spirochaetes bacterium GWB1_27_13
ATTAAATTAAATTAATAATTTTTTTTAATATTTTTCCTAAAAAATTGACATTTTTATTTATTTGTGGTATATTAAAACTGGTGATAAATATGTATTCTACAATGTTTAAATTTACTTCTTACATTTTTATACTCCTTCTTTTGTTGAGTTGTTCTACCGATCAGAAAGACAAAGAAATTCCTATTTCTATAACAAATATATCTATCAAAAAATCAGAAAATAAAACACCTAAAGAAAGTGAATTTCAAATTAATTTAGACCTTGAAGGCATAGTAAGTGAAGAAAATCTAAAACAAACAGATATTCAATACAAATGGGGCATAGAATATATAGAAATGGATATAAATAATGCTGACTCAAAAAAAGATATAAGTACTGATATTCTTTATAGTCATTTTAAAGAAGATTATTACTTTCTTGATGTTTCTAAAAATTCATTAACCTCTTTGCTTTCTGTTTACAAACCTGGTTATTATAAAATTAGTCTTTATGGTTCAAATATAAATGAAACTAAAGTTCGTTCTGTCATTGTAAAAGTTGGTAACCCTGAGCCTCCAGAACTTAATCTTAAACTAAATATTCCAAAAATAAAATCAGAAATGTCTTCTAAAGGAAGTTTTTTTATAAGTTATAGTAACAGTAAAAGCAAAAATAAATTTGAGGATATAATAGAAATTAAAGCATCTGATTTATCTTCTGATTGGTACAATACTGGCATAAAAATAAATCCATTTTTATCTTTTAATATAATCGCAGGTACTCATATATTAGATGGAGAAAATGATGTTAAAACTATAAAATCGATTACTAATTTTTCTAATGAAAAAGACACTCTTTTTTATGATTTTCAAGAAACAAAAGAAAAAAAAGTATCTTTATTGCCTATTGTTTTAAACGATATTGATTCAAACACAATATTTTCTATTTATAAAAATGACAATATAAAATGGTATACTGGCAATATTTATGTGAGTTTTTTAGTGTGGGGATATAACGAAGATGCTAGAAAGGACGAATTTATATTTTTTGAAAATTCTATAAATCAAGAGAATGAAAATATATCGAGTTACTTTAATAATAAATATTTAGTTAAGATATTTGCTGGTTCTTATGGTCTCAAGGTTTCTAATAGTGATTATTTTATATATTTTGGACCGGAAGGCATTAATGTTGACGAACTTGACATATCTAAGGAAAGAGATTTTTCTGGCTTACCTTATGGATATTTGCTTGGTAAACTTGGTACTGACGGTAAACCATTTCCTATTGGAGCATCTTATAGTTATATAAATTCTACCCAATTTCAAATATATTCAGAAGATAAATTTAACAACTTTGTTATCCAAGACGAATCTACCATCAATAATAAAATTGATATTTCAAAGAAATAAAACTACTTAAAGAAACTAATATAATAACATCTTTTAAAATCTATTTTTTTCAAATAAATTAAATATTTTTTTTTCATATTGATTTTTTCTGGTCAATGTATTAGAATTATAAAAAATGATTGTTTTTATAATTTAATTATAAGCATTAAAATTATCCTAATGTTAGCAATAACTTAAATTGTTAGCGAAACATAAAATTTAAAAATTAATTATTTATATATTTCTTATAAAAATTTAGGAAGACAATTAACTTTTAATTTAAGGAGAAATTGATATGGAAAAGCAGCAAAAACCACCATTAATGGTTGATAAAAAATTGGTTCATAAGCACAAAGAGGAAAATGTTTTAGTTTACAATTTAAGAAGATTATTACCAAGAAAAATAGAAGTAAAATTATTCGAAGATATTGTATTATCAAAACTAACTAAAGTAGAGCAAGAATTTATAAAAAAATATTATTCTAAAGACAGAGAATTATTATGGATAAAACAAGACCAACATGATAACAATGAATATTATGTGTTACACACTCTCCCTCATGAAATAGATATAAAATTTGGTATCGAGTTTGTAAAAATAGCCCAACTTAAGCCAAAGGAAAGTAGATTATTGTTAAGATATTATTCAAGAGACAAAGATCAAAAAAAGTTTATGTTGAATGATGACATTACAGATGAAGAAGAATTAAAAATACTAACAATATTAGGACTTACTGATTGGCATATTACAGATAGTGATAAAACTAGAATTTCCGAAATTTTAGAGAGAGTTCCAGAAGTTGAAAAAGAAAATATTTTTTATGGAAATATGTATGTAAATTTAAATCATGATTTCTTCTTTGAACATCCAAACGAACATGTCCCTGCTATGATGGTTATAGAAGCAGCAAGACAATTTCTAATTGCAGCATTCCATATGTTTTATAATGTTCCTTTAAAAGGAGTTGCTTTTATTGTTAAAGGCATTCAAGGAAATTTTAATAAATATTTAGAATTAAATTATCCTGTTAAATTTATGGCAACTATGAAATCTGTAAAATTTAAAAGAGGTTATATATCATTTTATGATTCTGATGTTACAATCTTTCAAAGAAATCAAGAATGTAGTGTAATGAATTTCGTTGGAAATACTATTAAAGGTGATGTATTTAAAGAATTAAGAATAGATAAAGAAAAATATCAAAAATATCCAAGATTTCATGCAAGATCAATGTTTTTCCATAATATATCGCTAAGAGATTATTCAAAAAAGAAGCATCTTTGCGATCTTGTTGATATATCAGCAACAGGCTTTCAATTAAAACTTGGAGATGATTTTAATATCGAAGATATAAACAAAATATCAAAACAATTTGAATTCTTTATATATTTTCAGGAAATTGGATTTGTTCATGGGGCTTGTGAATGTGTTTGGTTTGAAAATAGAGATGATTCTTATTATGCTGGTTTTAAAATCACAGAAATAGATGATGCTGATATAGAAAGTCTAAAAGAAGCAATTAAGAGATTTTGTTATATCAGAGAAGATAGAGAAATGCTCTAATATTATTATTTGTTCATTTAAAAAACACCTTGCAAGAGGTGTTTTTTTTTGTTAAGATTTTATTCCATTCTTCGTGACCTTCGTGCTTTATCTAAGATTTATTTTATTAAATCGAAATTTGGGTTAATATTTTATTTATTTAAAATATAAATTAGATTTTAATTTGAAAACAAGGTTTTTAAACCTTGTTTTCAGAAATTTATTTAAGACTAAACAACTAACTCTAATTAAGCTGCTTTTTGTTTTGATTTGTTTATAAAGAATAAAGCAAGTGGTACTATTATTGCGATTGCAAGTAATAACCAATAAAATTGGAAGAAAACATAAAATAACACTGATAAAAGCAAAGATACTATTGCTAAAACAAAATAAATGAGTCCAATTGCCAAATCTCCAATAATTGGAATAAAATCCAAAACTTTTAGGATTGGTCCAAATATTCCTGCGAAACCAAACATAAAACATAGACTTCCTATGATAAATTTCATCAGTCTTTCTGTATTTGCACTTGATTTTAATTGTGTAAAAGTGTCAGCAAGTCCTCCATAACAAACAACAAGCATTTTTGCACCCCATTTTCCAATAACAGGAGCCAATGAGTTAGAGCCTTTATTTGCAATACCAGATATAGTCATTGTATTATCATTTGGATTGTACACATAGCCATCAAGAACTTTTAAATAAACACCATCATAAATATCTTGATCTGTTGGTTTATCTGGCATACTATTAAATTTACCAAGTAAACTTACACCCATCTCATTACCAAGACTACTTCTTGTAGTTTCTCTACTCATACCAGGCACGTATTTAAAAACTTTTGTTGCTGTTGGGATATATTTTTGAGCAAAATCACCAAATCTTACACTAAAATCATTTACTCCAACGGTAAGATTATCAGGTGCTATTTGTACTGGATCGCCTTCTTTTTCCCATTTAAAAGTAACTTCTTTTTTCTTATTTCCATTAGAATCTTCAACTTCTCTTACTTCTTTCTTTGGAATATACTTTGATACTGAATAACTAATATACTGGCCATCATAAGTATCTCCTTCTGCTACTTTAACAGTATAAGGAGAGCCATCGGATAAAGTATAATTACCTTCTGTTTTGATTATTGTAGAATCAGCAATTTTAGAATCATTTGCACCTGTTACTTGTACTGCTTTTTCAAAGTATTTGTGGTATTGCATCTGATCTACTGCACATTTTTGCATAAAAACACCTACTGGTAACAAAAATATACCAAGTATCATACCTCCAATAACTTGTTTTACACCTTTTCCAAATTTTTCAAAAAAATTCATTATTTCCTCCTAATGTTTTTTTATTAACTTACTTTAAGATTAGTACAAAAAAATTAATATTTCAAATAAAATTTCATTTTTTTTTAAATTTTATTGTTTATAAAAATTATTATCATAAATACTATTTATATAACGTGAATATCAAATTATATTTAGTATAAATTTTAATACAAATGGTACAATGTTCACGAAGAATTAAATAATGTTTCAATAAAAAAGATGTTTTTTTAAAACTTATTGGAGTTTTTAATCAAATTTATCTTGTTTTTTTCCATTTCCTTCGTGTTATTCGTAGTTTTAAGTAATTCTTGACACGATATTATTATAATTGCTCTTTTAAAAACGATTGGGTATATCATAAAATTTATAAAAATATTTTTTAGTTTTAAAAAAAATAATTACCTAAAAAATAGCATTGCTGAAATAAAAGAGACAGCCCAAATTATAAAAAAAGAATACAGAAATAATCTTCAAACGTCTTAGTTCAAAAATATTCTTCAAAAAGAAAACTTATGAAAAAAAATTTAGGTTTATTCACCTCTAAATATTGACAAGTTTGGATATTTATTTTATATTGACAACTGTCCAAATTGTCAATATATACCTTAAACGTTTTATGTTTATAAATTCTGTCAAATTACAAATAATGCCAATTCTGTAATAATTGACTTTTAAAGAGCGTTTAAGTATATTATTCGTAAGCTTTTAATATATATGATTTTAGTTTTGATTCAAGGAGAATGTAAATGGCGGTACCTAAACATAGGAAATCCAAATCAAGAAAAAGAATGCACAGAAGAATTAATATGAAAATGGCACTTCCTTCTATGACAAAATGTCCAGAATGTGGTGGGTTGACTCCTCCTCATAAAGTTTGTATCCATTGCGGATATTATAAAAATAATCTTGTTGTTGAGGTTCAAGAAGCTTGAGAATAGGCATTGATGTTGATTCGGGCGAGCGTCCCTTTGAAGAACTTGTTCAGGGTGCAATAAAATCTTCTAAACTTTATCCAAGTGTTACAATATTTCTTATTGGAAAATCAGATAGAATTAGAAATACTTTTGCAAACATTGAGTCTCTAAATAATATTTTTTTGGTTGATGCCAAAGAAACAATATTAATGGACGAAAGCCCAATTCTTGCTTTAAAGAAAAAAAGAGAAGCTACAGTATTTATTGGTACGAGAATGTTAAAAAACAACTCGATTGATGTATTTTTTTCACCGGGTAATACCGGTGCTACTGTAGCAGCAAGCGTTCTTACTCTTGGGACAATTCATGGTATAAAAAAACCCTCGCTTGCTACTTTTTTTCCAAGAATTGGTGGTGGAGAAACTCTTATTCTCGATGTAGGAGCAAATCCCGAATCAAATGCTGAAACATTATTTCATAATGCTATTATGGGACTTTCATATTATAAAATTCTTTGTGAAAAAGAAGAACCAACACTTGGTTTATTAAACATGGGAGCTGAGTTTGGCAAAGGAAATACTAACATAAAAAAAGCATTCTATTATTTAAGTTCTATCCCTTCTTTTATAGGTAATGTTGAAGGTTATAATATTTTAAACGGTAGTGTTGATGTTGTCGTATGTGATGGATTTACTGGAAATTCTATATTAAAATTTGCAGAAGCTTTTAAAGACCTTTTTTCTTCAACCTTAAAAGAAGTTTTTCTTGGAAAACAAAAAAATAATGAATCCAAAAGCTTTTTATCTTACACCTTAAATCTATTCGGTTTTTATAAAGAAAAAAAGAAATTAATCTACGAAAAAATAACACCCAAATTTTTTGGGAGTGCACCACTTCTTGGGGTAAATGGTACAGTTTTGGTAGGACATGGGATGTGTACAGAAAGAGATGTAATGAATTCAGTAGACTTAGCTTACAAATTATATCAAGATAAATTTCTAAGAAGACTTATGGTTAGTGTAAAAAAACTACAGAAAAAATAAACTTTCAAAAGTGACATTCGCAAATGTAGATTTTGAAAGTTTAGGTTGCCTTTAAATTAAGAGGAGGAAATATGGGTAAATTACTTTTTATTGGTGCAGGGAATATGGGACAGGCTATCATAAATGGCATTCTACAAAAAGGACAATATAAAAAAGACGAAATATTTATATACGAAGTTAATCTACAAACAAAAAACTCTGTGATAGAGAATTTTGGAGTTAAAGAATATTCAAAAATTGACAACTCGATAAATGAGTTTGATGTGATTATTCTTGCTGTAAAACCTCAAATTTTTAATAATTTTGGCTTAGATGCAGCAATGAGTGCTATTCCACAATTTTTAACTAAAAATCAGACAATTGTTTCTATAATGGCTGGTGTTTCTATAAAAAAAATGGAAGATTTTTTTGGTAAAGATTCAAATATTATAAGGATTATGCCAAATACGCCATCTTTAATTGGACAGGGAATGAGCGTAATTTCTGCTTCTCATAATGTATCTAAAGATAAGATAGATGTTGTAAAAAATATTTTTGAGTCAATAGGGCTTGTCGAATTTATAGAAGAAAAACATCTTGATGCAGTTACGGCTTTGAGTGGCTCAGGACCTGCTTATGTTTTTATGTTTATCGAAAGTCTAATACAAGGCGGAATCCTCTGTGGTCTTCCAAAAAGTTTTGCAGAAAAACTTGCAGTCCAAACTGTCGTTGGCTCTGCAATGATGGTTGATGGCAAAAAACCAATTGAAGAACTAAGACATCAAGTGACATCTCCTGCAGGAACAACAATTGAGGCAGTATCAGTACTTGAGTCAAAAGGCTTTAGAAGTGCAATAATAGAGGCAATAAGAGCAGCTTCAAATAGATCAAAAGAATTAGGTAAACAATAGGAAATCTTATGACAAGCGAACAAATATCTGGGTATGACAAGAAAATAAAAAAAGACTGCATTCAATATTCTCTAAAATGGTCTCCATATATCCTTGGAGAAAAATTTAATGTATTAAAAAAACTTACTGAAATGACTGGGCTTTATGTAGTTTTTAGTTTAAATAAATATAAAAGATTGATACCTGTTATTCTTGGGGCTTCGTGGTACACAGGGCTTCGTCCAACGGTACTAAAAATTTTCACACCAACTTCAGTTGATGTTATCCCACTATCTGTCACACAAAAACTTGAAGACCAAAAACTTTATATAAAGAGGCTTTTGTTGACACAAATGGTCTTGAAGCACCAGCAGGCTTAGAGTTTGTAAAAATCGTTGATGATGATACAAAGACTTATCATAAGAAGGTTACAACATCCACCAAATAATACTTTATTATATACTTAAACGCTTTTAAATGGTCAATATCTAATAAGAGTTGATATTACCCACAATTTGTTTCTTAAAAACGAATTATAGTAGTACTGCATTTAAGGTATAGAGACAATTTGGACAATTCTCAGTATAGTAAAAGATTTTAAATCTCACACTTCAAAGTAAGTAATCATTACCCAAAATTTAATGCAATAAACTCTGTCAATGGAAATTTTAAAATTTAAAAAAATCATCATACTTTCAAATAATTTCTTAAAATAAAATAGACATTTTAAATTATTTTGATAAAATAGGCTTATTCTCTAAACATAAGGTGGAACAAATGACAATAAAACAATTTAATGAAATTCTACAAAATAAAATTTTAGTACTTGATGGTGCTACTGGGACAGAGTTGCAAAAACGAGGTATGCCAAAAGGTGTGTGTCCAGAAAAATGGGTTTCAGAAAATCCTTCTATTTTAATAGATGTTCAAAAATCATATAAAGATGCTGGGACGAATATAGTTTATAGTTGTACTTTTGGTGCAAATAGATATAAACTTGAAGAATTTGGTCTTCAGGACGAAGTTTATCAGCTAAATAAAAAACTTGCAGAAATTTCAAGAGATGCAGTTGGAAAAGACTCTCTTGTTGCAGGAGATCTCGCTCCTACTGGCAAATTTATTGAGCCTTTTGGGGATGTTAGTTTTAATGATGCTGTTGCTGTTTATAAAGAACAGGTAAAAGGGTTACTCGATGGCGGGGTTGATTTATTTGTAATTGAAACAATGCTTGATATTCAAGAAATGAGAGCGGCTTTA
>Ga0154388_1232_pt1 | contig 8211 bp, 8 predicted proteins | sample RifGroB1_FD_105631 | JGI IMG/M metagenome (GOLD analysis project Ga0154388, IMG submission 105631) | Spirochaetes bacterium GWB1_27_13
TAGAAATTATAAAAATAATAAAATCAAAATACAAAATAAAACCATAGGATTCTAAAATGATAGGTGATTTACCAGAACTTGATGATTTTTTTTCTGATACTAGTCTATCTTCTAATGGCAAACATAAAAGAGATTTGCCAGATGCTCAATTTGGAGAGCAATTAATTAGTATTTTTATTTCAAAAGAACCAGATAAATGGCTTCCTGCAGAATTTATTGATGTCGCTGTTGCAGGTATTGGAATCCATGTTAGACTGCCAATAATAATTGAGCTTACATCTACTGAGCTAAATAATGTTAAAATAAGATTTGTTAAAAAAAATGAGGATATGGAAGAAATTTTAAAAGAAAGTCAAGTATTAGTAAGATGGCAAGAACAGGATGAAATTTCTGGATACTTAAAATTAGGACTTCATTTTCATGGCGACTTAAAAAATGATTTGGTTTTAGTTGAAATACTTAAAAAATTTAAAGCACTAAAGAGATAATTATGAATTATGGAATTTCTTTAGATATTGATTTTTTATTAAATAATTTATGGGCTTTTGATTTAGAAATAATTAATATAGAAAACCCAATGTACCCTGGCTACCTTAGCGATTATGAGAAATATCAAAAATTTTTCAAATTTAAGGATTTGGCTAAAAATTATAAGGGTAAATTTGTAGTTGACGCTCCTTATATTGATTTAAACCCAGGAAGCCCCGAGCCATTGAATCAAGAAATAACCTATAAAAGAACTATGCAATGTATAGAATTTGCAAAAAAAATTAATGCAAAACATATAATTTTTCTATCAACTTTTCTTTCCAATATAAAAATTGATTTTTATGAAAAAGGATGGATTAGTAATTCTATAAAATTTTGGGATAAAATACTTAACCAAATTGATTATGACATAGAAATATCTCTTTGCAACACTTTTGAGGAATTTCCAGATTATTTATTAGAAATTTCGCAAAATTTAAATAAAAAATTAAATATTTCTTTTGATATTGGACATTTCCTTGTTTATGGCAACATTAGTTTAAAAGAATGGTATAATAAAATTAAAGATTATTTGTCTTTTGTGATACTTCATAGTAATGATGGAGAAAAAGATTTACATTTGAGTATTAGAGAAGGAAATTTATTAAAAAGCGATTTTAGAGAGATAAAGCAAGATATTATGAATTCTAATACTCAAATAATCTTAAAATACTTTGATAAAACTAATTACAAAAAAGATTTACCTATTATTAAAAGCTTTTAAAAAAATTAAGGATGTTTTTTTTGAATATATCTATAATTATCCCAACATTAAATAGATTAGTTGATTTGCAAAAATTTATTAGTTCCTTAGAAGAACAAACTTATTTAGCTAATGAATTAATTATAGTTGATCAAAGCGATAATGATTTGACGAAAGAATTTATAACAAATTATTCTAACTTGCAAAAAAAAATTAATGTTAAATATCTTTATTCTCCTGAAAAATCTTTAACAAAAGCAAGAAATTTTGGGATAAAACATATTGGGGAAAGTTGTGATTTAGTTGCTTTTTTTGATGATGATGTTATACTTAACTCAGATTATTTGAGTGAAATAATTAATTTTTTTGAGAATGATAAGCAAATGGTTTACAAAGCGGCAACTGGCTACATTCAGAGAAAAAAATGGAAAAGTAAAATTAGTTTCTTATTTAAACTATTTTTTCTACAAGAAGAAAAAGATGGTAAGTTTAAAATAAATGGTTTACCAACTTATCCTGAAAATAAAAGTAAAATTTACTCTGTAGAATTTTTTTCTGGGTGTAATATGATTTTTAGAAAAGAAATTTTTAATGAATTTAGTTTTGATAATAGGTTAAAAAAATATTGCTATATGGAAGATGCTGACTTTAGTTTTAGGTTAACAAGAAAATACAAAGGAGTTTTTATACCAACTGCTATTTGTATTCACAATCAGTCCACTATTAATAGACTAAAATTTAAAGAATTGACATCTTTTTTTATACAAAACTATGTTTATTTATTTAAAAAAAATATTAAAAAGACACCTGCGAATATTTTTGCTTTTATTTGGTCTATTTTTGGACTAATTTTTATTTCTTTGTTGACTTTCAAATTTAGAAAGGTCGCAGGATATTTTTCTGGGTTGTTAAAAGTTTTTCTAAAACGAGAAGATTCTTTTGATAGGTAAGTTATGAAAATTTTAATTTTAACAAAATTATTTCCAAATGAGTTTAGTCCTGTTAAAGGAATTTTTAATAAGGCATTTTTGGATTATTTTACAAAAAAAGAAAAAATTAGTGTTACTGTTATAAGCCCAATCCCTCTTTTTAACGATTTTAAGAAAAAAAATAATAAAATTTATTTTCATCCACATAAAACTGAAGAAAAAAATTATACAATATTTTATCCACGCATTTTTAGTTTTGGAAAATTTTTTTTGGGATTTCATTATTATTTTTACTTAAAAAAAATAAAAAAATTCATTTTAAAGAATAATATCAATTTTGACATTATTCATAGTCATTGGCTCTATCCAGATGGTTTTGTTGGTGTGAAACTTGCCAAATCTCTAAATAAAAAAGCAATCGTTCACTGCCATGGAAGCGATATAAATTTTTTACTTTTTGATAAGAGGCTTACAAAACAAAATTATTATACAATTTCAAATTGTGATAAACTTATTGTTGTAAGTAATGCACTAAAAGCTAAAATCATTTCCAAATATCCAGAGTTTGAAAATAAAATTATCGTAATCAATAATGCAATTGATTGTTCTAATTATGATAATTTGGAATATCAAGATTCTTTAAAAAAACTTAACCTTTTGGATGATAAAATTAAAAAAATAGTTCTTGTTGGTAATGTTTGTAAATCTAAGGGTGTTTTTGAGATATTACAAGCTGCAAAAATTTTAAATGAGAAAAAAACTAATTTTAAAATTTATCTTATTGGTAAGCAGTATCCCAATGAGATTGAATTTTTTAAAGATTTTGTTACAAAAAATGATTTGGAAGATAAAATAGAATTTATAGGCGAAGTTAAGCCAGAAACAATAAAATATTGGTTTAATATAGCAGATTTCTCTTTATTGCCTTCACATACCGAAGGTTTTCCATTAGTTATCATAGAATCTTTAGCGAGTGGAACGCCAGTTATTGCATCAAATGTCGGTGGCATCCCAGAAATTATAACTATAGATGAATTTGGCAAAATCATTGAGTCAAAAAACGCAGACCAATTAGCTACAGCTATTTTAGAATTTCTTGATAAAAAGAAAAATAGTGATCTAATAAAACAAAAAGCAAAAAAATTTGATATGAGTATCCAAGCGAATAAAATTATGAGTGAGTATATAACACTGATTAACACAAATTAGTATGGATTACACAGATTACGCTTTCAATATCCATAGAAATTAAATTATATGGCTCAATAATTTATGTTAAAAAGATTTTACTTTTATATTAAATATTTTTGTTTCTGATGCAGAATCTTCGCCTTCCCAACTTCTGTAATATTTAAATGTAATTTTGGTTTCCCCTATTTTCAAACATTTAAATTTCCAGATACCTATTATTGGAGCACCAACAATAAACTCTCCGCTATGAAAATCGAATGTTTTTGAATCAATATTTTTAATTATCGTGTTATCACCAATTGTATAATACCACCAATAGCCAGTTGAGGGATTACCTTCAAGCTCTATTAAATAGTCAGTATTTAAGAATATATCACTAGTATTATCTTCTATTAAAAATGATAAATTAGATTTATAGTTATTATAATTAACGGTTTGACTAATAGTCGTTGTTGTAGAATCTTTAGTTTTTTCATGACAAGAAAATAATACAAATAAAACACCTATTAACAAAAATTTTTTCTTCATTTTTTATCCTGATTCTTCATAAGCTTTGTTCTATTAATATTATATATCTTAAAAAATAAATTTCAACTATTAATGAAATAATAAGTTAAATCTTACACGGAAACAAAGGTATCTACTCATAGTTTCCGCGTAGATGAACGACATTCGCAAATATCATTTTTATACTGAGAATTGTCCAAATTGTCAATATATACCTTAAACGCAGTACTACTATAATCCGTTTTTAAGAAACAAATTGTGTGTAATATCTCACTCTTATTAGATATTGACCATAAAAGCGTTTAAGTATATAATTTTATGGTGTAATTCTTCCTATGTCTCTTGGGAATAAAGATGCTTCTCTAACATTGTTAAAACCAAGCATTTTCATTGTGACTCTTTCAAGACCCATTCCAAGTCCACCGTGAGGAGGCATACCATATTTAAAAATATCAAGGTATGTTTTAAAACTATTCGGATTTCCACCAAAAGCTATAATATTTTTCCTTAATGTTTCATAATCGTTAATTCTTTGACCACCAGTTGTAATTTCAAGTCCTTTATAAAGTAGATCAAATGATCTTGTATAACCCGGAAGTCTTTCGTCCGGCATTGTGTACATAGGTCGTTTTTTAATCGGATAACCAACTATATAAACAAATGGAGAACCAAGCTCTTTATCAGCATAATCACAAACTGCCTTTTCACCTTCTGGAGAAATATCACCATCCATATCTTTAACACCTTTTTTATAGGCAATGTCTAAAGCTTCTAAAAAGTGAATTCGAGGAAAAACTTCAGGGATTACTATATCAACGCCAAATTCTTCTTTTATTTCGTCACCATAGAGTTTTTTTATTTCTGTAAACATATATTTTAATAAGTTTTCTTGCATGTCAATAATATCTTGTTCATCCTTAATAAAACCCATTTCGAGATCCATTGATGTATATTCGCTTAAATGTCTTACAGTATTTGACATTTCTGCCCTAAAAACAGGTCCTACTTCAAAAACTCTTTCAAAACCACTACCAACCATAGTTTGTTTATAAAATTGAGGCGATTGAGCAAGATAAGCAACCCTATCAAAATATTTTAATTCAAAAATATTTGCTCCACCTTCGGTACCAGTTGATATTATTTTAGATGTTTTTATCTCAGAAAAGTCATTTTTTCTTAGATATTCGCCATAAAGTCTAAGAATTTCTGATTGAATCTTAAATACCTTTGAAACTTTAGGAATTCTAACAGAAAGTCCTCTATAATCAAGAAGTGTAGGTAAATTTATATTATTATAATTACCATTTATTGCAATAGGTAAATCACTTGCTGCACTACCAAGAATTTTTAAACTCTGCCCTTTAATTTCAATATTATCATATGGGCTTCTTTCTTCTTTTGTAATTAAACCCTCAACTTCGATTATAGCTTCACAACAAATCTTCTGAGTAACAACGCTTCCTTCAAAAACAATTTGAGTCATTCCACTTCTATCTCTTAAAGCAAAAAACTCTATTCCACCAAGACTATTAATTTTGTGAACAGAACCTTTAATTATTACCTTTTTACCAATATTTTTTGCTAAATTTACGCATAAAGTTCTGTTATTTACATTTTTATCTCTATTTTTGTAAGAATTCGATACTTTTTTTATGTCTTCTTGTGTATATCTTGATGCAGTTTCTGGAATTAAATCATCAATTGATATATTTTCATCTTGTTTTAGTTCTTTTTGCAAGCCTTCGAGTTTTGATAAATCTGGTGCAAAATCTTCTTTTAAATTTGACTCAAAAGCATCACCTATTTGAAATAATAAATCTTCACTCAAAGGTTTACCCATCAATTGTAAACCAATAGGTAGTCCATCGACTTTTCCACAAGGTATAGAAATAGCAGGAATTCCTGCAAGATTTGCTAAAACTGTTGTCACATCCGATAAATACATTTTCATAGGGTCAGTTGAGCTTTCACCGAATTTAAATGCAACATCTGGAGTTGTAGGAGTTGCAACAACATCGTATTTAGAAAAAATGTTTTTCATTTGATCCATAAGATACGCTCTAACTTTTTGTGCCTTTCTATAATACTCATCGTAATAGCCAGATGATAAAACAAAGTTACCAAGTAAAATTCTTTTTTTAACTTCATTACCAAAACCAAAAGAACGAGTAGAATTTAACATTTCGTCATAATTCATTTGTTTTGGGCTTCTAAAACCATATTTAACACCATCATATCTTGAAAGGTTAGAAGCAGCTTCAGCTGTTGCAATAAAATAATAAGTTGAAATTACATATTGAATTGCAGAAAAATCAACTTCTTCAACAGTTGCACCTAAGTCTTTTAAAAGTTTTAATGATTTTTCAAATTGAGATTTTATTTGTGATGAAATCCCTTCTTTAAGTAACTGTGGGAATATTGCTATTTTTAAACCTTTTATACTTTTACCAATATCTTTTGTATAGTCTTTTTTTGGAGCATCAAGTGAGGTAGAATCTTTCTTATCAAATCCAGAAATTACATTTAAAAGCGATGCACAACCAAAAACATCTTTAGAAAACGAACCTATTTGGTCAAGTGAAGAGGCATAAGCAACAAGACCAAATCTTGAAACAAGACCATAAGTTGGTTTTATACCTACAATTCCACAAAAAGAAGCAGGTTGTCTAATAGAGCCCCCTGTATCGCTTCCCAAAGCCAAAACTGCCATATTTGAAGCAATAGCAACAGCAGAACCACCGGATGATCCACCAGGCACTCTTTCCACATCATAAGGATTTTTAGTTTTTTTCATGCTAGAAGTCTCTGAAGTTGACCCCATTGCAAATTCATCCATATTTGTTTTGCCAATTATGATGCCCCCTGCCTCTTTAATTTGAGTAGAAGTTGTTGCATCGAATGCTGGATTATAATTATGTAATATTTTAGAACCACAAGTTGTATTTAAACCGATTGTATGTATATTATCCTTAATTGCCACTGGAATTCCATCAATATCACTCAATTGTGAATTTGATTTCCATCTTTTATCACTTTCCTTTGCTTTATTTATTAATTCACTCCTATTATGGGTAGAAATATAACTTTCTAAAATATTGTCATATTTTTCAATTTGTTCAAAAGCTTCATTAGTTATTTCTTCACAAGAAATTTCTCTTTTTTTGAGTAGAGAAAGAATATCTTTAAATTTTAAATTTATTATCTTTTTCATAAAAATCCTCACATTGATTTACCACAGTTTTTTATTGATTATACAAATTCCACTATTTTTATATTATAAACAAATATTTCAGATTTGTCAGAAGTCATAGACTATAAATTAACGAAATTAAAATAATTTTATTAATTTTAAAAACATATAATTACTTTAATATCTAGTAGTTACATAATCTCAATCAGTGTAATCCGTGACAATCTGATTAATCAGTGTTATATAAAGTGTAATCTGTGTTAATCTTTTTTAATCCGTGCCAATTTGTGTTATAATATATTTCAAAAATTTGATTTTGTCAAAATTTATATAAAAATAATTTCGTAAATATACAATTTGTTTTGTAACCGTTTGTTTAACTGCACCTATTTTGGTAAGTTGTAGATTTTTATTTTTGTTCTGTCAACAAACATAGGTAATAGTTTTTCATAATCAGACTCATTTTGACAATAAGGCACTGACCCACTTCTACTAGGTGAATAATGAAATAATATTATCGGATTTTTTGGTGTCCCACCTCTAAATGCCCACATATAGGATTTTGACTCAGGAGGCTTTCCAGGTTCTTTCAATACCTGTACTGTTGTTTCATCTATTCCTATCAGAAAACTATTCTTTAATTGCTTCTTTAAATAGTTCAAGCAATGGTTTTGTTTTTTCATAAGCCTTTATCGTCCAAGCACACATCAAGGCTCGACTTATGTTAATCCCAAGTCTTGCAAATATTTTTTTTTGTTATTTCTGATACTTTTAATTCTACAAACTCATTTGCTTTTACAACATTTTTTGGAATAATTTTATTCTTCCATTTCGAAAACATGTTCTGATTTAAATTATTATTTCTGCAATATTCCGCTTGACTTATACCTCTTTTATTCCACCTATTTATATGTTCTTCCCAAAATATTTCTTTTGACATAATCATCACTTCTATCTCTTTTTTTTCTGATTATGTCATTTCTTTTCCATATTTCAAGGTGCGGTTAAACGAGCGGTTACTAGATACAATTGCTTTTGTAACAAAGTTTTCACTTTTCATTTTGCCAGTTTTATCGTCTTTAGTAGTTACGAGGCGGGATAACTCCTTATTGGATAGCATTTCTCTAATTTGGTGTTCTATTAAGTCATTATGAACAGCTTCA
>Ga0154388_1155_pt1 | contig 7423 bp, 8 predicted proteins | sample RifGroB1_FD_105631 | JGI IMG/M metagenome (GOLD analysis project Ga0154388, IMG submission 105631) | Spirochaetes bacterium GWB1_27_13
GTATAGCAACAGAAAGCCCAACAGCAGTTGTAATTAATGCAGTAGAAATACCACCTGCCACAATTGATGCAGTACTTACACCTTTTTCTACAATGCTATTAAAAGATAAAATCATTCCTATAATTGTACCAAAAAAACCAATTAAAGTAGATAATTTTGAAAAAATTGAAAGATAATTGAGTCTATGTTTGTATTCTATATAAATTGTGGTGATTAAACTATCAATATACTCTTGGAGTTCTTGTTTTGTATTAAAATGCTCTGATAAAAGTTTTACTAATGTATTATTAAAAATATGATTTTTAGTTTGCAGGCATTTTTCTTTTAGAGCAGTCAAACTGTTTGGAAAATAACTTTGATATTCTGAAAGGTTTATTTTATTTTTTGAAAAAAAACCAAACTTTTCTATAATAATTGCCATAGAAATAATAGAAAAAATAAAAATCGGAAAAATAACCGCAATTGTCGAAATATTTGATATATTCATTTATTACCCTTAATTATCTCCAGTTAATAAAAACTGGGAATTTGTCAGATTTATTACCCTTAATTGATTTTTTAATACCAACAAGCGTAATCTGTGTTATAGCAATTTAGAATATTTTTTTCAAGTTTTTTTGAATATAATTAAAATTTCAAATATATTAACTTGACATTTTTCTTCTATATAATATATTAAATACTATCTATTTTTTTGGAGAAAAATAACATGATATTTAGAAAAATACTTTTTTTTATTCTGATGAATTTTTTCATATTGACTATTTCTACAGCTGAAACAATGCTGAGTAGTGATATTATAAAAATTATTGATGATTCTGTATTTGAAGTTGTAGTTTTAAAACCAACAAAAGATTCACTAACTTACGAAAAACCTTTACCTTTTGACTTAATTCCTTTTGCTATTAGAAATGACAAATACTATTCTGTTGGAACAGCCTTTGCTATTTCAGAAAATAAATTTGTTACAGCTTCACATGTTATTTCGCTACCTATCGAGACTCTCACAGAACAATTGTTCATAAGAGATAAAAAAGGTAATGTAAATGAAATAGATCAAATTTACAGTTATTCTAACAATAAAGATTTTGTTGTCTTTACAATTAAAGATAAAAAAGTTTCTAATTTTTTAAAAATTAATACTACACCAAATATTAATGATGATGTATTTGCAGTAGGGAATGCTTATGGAGAAGGTATAATTATAAGAAATGGAATACTTACCTCAAAAACTCCAGAAGAAGAAAATGGAAAGTGGGAATGGTTAAGATTTTCAGCTGCTGCATCTCCTGGCAATAGTGGAGGACCATTACTTAACAAAAATGGAGAAATTATTGGAATTGTATTAAGAAAATCAGAAAATGAGAATTTAAACTATGCACTACCAATAAACATTGCTATAGAATCAAATCCAAATTTAGCAAAATTTCATTATAGAATTAATTATTCTATCCCTATAATGTCACCAAAAAAAATTAATATCTTTGATGATGAAGTTACTTTACCAAAATCTTATATTGAGCTAAAAAAATATTCAATAGAAAAATATCATTCTTATTGTGTTAAAACTCTTGATGATTTAATCAAAGAAAACAAAAATGCGATGTTTCCAAATACTAAAGGTTCTCTACAAATACTACACAACACATTTAGTACAACTTTTCCTAATATTATAGCAGAAGGAGAAGGGGGATCACTTGGAGTTTTTAAACCAAAAGAAATAGAAAAATCAAATCTTGAAAACAATGGTTTTATTGAATATGGAGAATTAGGCGGTTATGATTTAATAAATTTAGTAAAACCTGATAATATTTCTTTAAAACAATTATGTGATGATTCTAAACTTTTTATGGATTTAGTACTTAAAGGAATTACTTACAATAGAAATGTTTCCAACCAAAAAATTAGAATTATATCTTTAGGAGAAGCAGTCGAAAAATATGATTTTGTTGATAATTATAAAAGAAAATGGCTTATAAGATCATGGAATTTAGAATATGTAGACTATAAACTTACTACTTTTTCTTTATTAACTCCTACTGGAATGGTATCAATTTTAAAAATAGGCCAATTTTCCAATATGAATAGTGGCGATATTCTTGATATAAAAGTTATTACTGATTATATTTATTTATCTTACTATGGTACTTTTAAACAATGGGAAGAATTCTTAACAAGTAAAGATTATTTACCAGAAATTTTTACAAACTTTGAATTATCTTATACAAACAATAAGACAGCAAGTATAAAAACAAAAAGATTACAAATAAATTATAAAAATGAATCTTTTGAGATTACACCTGAAAGTGATATGAAAATATTAATAAGTTATCTAAAAGAAAATGATAATATAATATGGGATATTGCAGGAATTTATATATGGGAAAATAAAAATAGTAATAATTATTTCGCTTTTTTTAAAGAATTAAAACCAGTTGAAGGTTTAAATGATTCTTATTTTAGTGAATGGGAAAAAATGTGGAAACAAAAATATCCTTATAATGCAACATCTTATTTTGATAATGGAAATACTTATATAAGAACAGTACATAGCAATTATTCCACTTTAAAAAATAAATTAAAAATTGATAATAATTTTTTATATACAGCATACATTGGTCTTGAAGGAAAAATAAACAATTTTAAGATGCAAAAAAAACTAAAAGATATGATTAGTAGTACAACAATATTAGAATAATGAAAAAAATATATATAATTTCGTTTCTATTCATAAATTTATTAATTTATTCTCAAAAAGTAACAATAACTGCCATAGGTGACATTATGGCACACGATAATTTACAAGAATATGCTTTGGCAAATGAGGCAGGGTATTTTGTTTTATTTGAAAAGACTAAATCAATTTTTTTGAAAGATGATTTAACGATAGGTAATTTAGAGACTCCGGTTTGTGATACAATTCCAATTAAAGGCTTTCCACAGTTTAATGCAAAAACTTCTTTAGTGACGGCAATAAAGAATGCTGGAGTTGATGTTGTATCTTTGGCAAATAACCATTCTTATGACCAACGCGATATAGGTGTTACATCAACCATAGAAGCTGTTAAAAAAGAAGGTCTTATTTACTCTGGAACTGGTTTTACCCCAGAAATCGCTCGTAAACCAGTAATTTTTAGTAAGAACGGTGTAATATTTGGTTTTTTTAGTGCCACTTTTTCTATAAATGGTATAAATATTATCGAAGAGGAAGACAAACCTTATGTAAATTTAGTGCCTATGGAAAATGAAAAACGACTCGAAAACTTTTGTAAAATAATTGCTGAAACAAAAAAGACTGTTGATTTTATGATTGTTGCCTACCATTGTGGGACAGAGTACACAAATACACCGATAGAAATCCAAGAAAAGGCGTTAAAAAAAATTGCAGAGTCAGGGGCTGACCTTGTCCTTGCTCATCATCCCCATGTACTCGAAAAGATTGAATATTTTAAAACATTAGATAAAAGAAATGTATTAATTGCCTATTCACTCGGTAATTTTATAAGTGCTCAAGCAAGATATTTACCAAAATTAAAGAATAATAACCAAATTTATGATTCTGTACTATCAAAGACCGCAGAAGGTATAATTTTACAACTTGATGTTGTAAAATGGGACAATAATTTAAACATTGTTAATCCAAGAATAATTCCAATTTTTAATATATCTTTTAGGACAGAGCAAAATAAAAAAATGTATCAGGGTTTCCAAACTACTTTAATAGAAGATATTCTAAAAGATGACTTTACGGACTCACGCTTTGAGTCAAATATCCCTGATATAAAAAAACTTGTAACTTACAGATTTGAAAAGATAAAAAAGTTAATTGATTTGCCAGTTGTTTATGAGAATAAATGATTATGAGAAAAATAATTTGGATTTTTTTGATTTTTTTTGGTTGTGGTATAAATACAGGTGAACCAGTTATTAGTATTCAATCAGATACTAAGATTACAAGAGGGCTTTATGTTAATAAATTTGATACAATCGTTGGAAATTCTTTTGAAGAAGATGCTTTATTGACTTTTTGTAATAAAAATAACATAAATTACTTGATTTTGTACGATTTGTATAAATTATTCGACAAAAAAGATATATTAGAAGCATTCATAAAAAAAGCGAAAGAAAATTATAAAATTAAAGAAATAGCAGCTTGCGGTGGTGATAAAATTTTTGCGGATAAAATTGTTAATTTTAATTTAACTTCAATCTATAAATTTGACGTACTAAATTTAGAATACGAGTATTGGAATACAGCATCATATACAAATAGACCTTTTGTTGATTTCATAGATACACTAAGTTATTACAAAGATATTGGTATCAAAAATAACTTAAAAACAGAAGTTTATCTTGGTTGGATAACTGCTTATGAGGCAGAAGAAATTAAAAAAAATGTCGATAGGATTTTACTACATTGTTATGTGACTGCCCCTACAATCGGTTTTAATTACACAAAAGAAAGACTTGAATATTTCAAAGATTTTCCTGATATACATATAATTTTTTCTGGTGAGCCAGAATTTTGTGGTAATTATATAAAAACAAACTCATTACAAGCAATTGAAGATATTTATAATGAAGACTTAACAAAATCAACGATAGATATAAAAATTAACTGGTTTTGCTACTTTGCTTATACTTATTTGAAAAATTGATAAATATTATTGCAAAGATACACAAAAATTCTACCACCCTTTTTTTAGAATAATCTATATATCTGTTTAAAATTTTATCATATTTAGAAATTATCATTTATATTCTGCAAAAATATTATCAACTTCATTTAATTTTGATATTTCAAGGTTGGCTATTCTTTTTAAGAATTCTTTTCGTTTGATTTTGTCTTTTATTACAATTTTTGCTTTACTTCTATATATTTTTAGCAGATGAAGTTTTATAAAATAGGTTTCTGGGATTTCTTCACTGATTTTATCTCTAATTTTAGCTGAAAAAGAAGGGCTTATCCCAGATGTCGAAACAGAAATCACCAAATCATCTTTTTTATAAATCGCTGGAAATATAATATTACTCTTTCCAGTAGCATTATTTACAAGAATATTTTTTTTAATTAAAACTTTTGCAATTTTCTTATTTAGCTTTTTGTTGTTAGTTGCAAGCACAACAAGAAAGGCTTTTTTTAAATATTTTAGTTTTAGTTTATTTTTACTTATTTCTATATTATTTTTTTTTGCTATTTTGAAGATTTCATAAGATAGAATCTTTTTTGTTATTATCTTGATGCGAGGTTTATACCCCAAAAGAGTCTCTAACTTTCGTAATGCAACACCTCCACCGCCAACGATTATACAAAGTTTGTTTGTCAAATCTATGTTTAGAGGAAAATAGTCACTCATAATTATAACCCATTCCTTAATGCTTTAAGTATAGTGTTTTTTTTTATTTTGTCAAAGAATAAATATTATCTAACAAAAAATTTTCGGGTAGCCGAAAAAAAGGTACGTTGATTAATGTTAACAATTAACATATATTAAATCCAATCATAAAGCCGCAGGAAAAATTAATTTTTATTAAATTTATATAGTGGTGTATAAAAAATGATACAGTGATTTTTGGAAAATAACCAAAATTCATTAAATTTTTAATTAAAAGATACAAAATTTACAAAATAAACTTTGGCACACTTATTGCTATATAAGGAGTATGAGGAGTCCGATATGAAAAAAACAAATAAAATAGGAAATCACAATAACTTAAAATCTTACTTTGATGAAATAAAAGACAATGACTTACTTTCTTTTGAAGAAGAAATGGAACTCGGCAAAAGAATTGAAAAAGGTGATGAATACGCTTTTAATAAAATGATCAGAGCAAATTTAAGATTGGTTGTTAAAATAGCAAAAAAATATATGACTCCAGAATGGGAATTGTCTGATTTAATCCAAGAAGGAAATATAGGGCTTATGAAAGCTGCTGAAAAATTTGACTATAAAAGAAATGTTAGATTTTCAACTTATGCTTCTTGGTGGATTAAACAATCTATAATTAGGTCTATAAGTAATAAGAGAAGAGTAATTAGGCTTCCACATAGAAAAGAAGAAAAATTAAGAAGAATAAATATAACAATCAATCAAATGTTCCAAGAATTAAAAAGAATGCCAACAACAAAGGAATTATCTGATAAACTCGGATATGAAGAAGTTGATATTCTCAATTTGAAGAATTTAACAGAGAATTTTATATCAATGGATGCAGATGTGAATGAAGAAGGATGTTTTTTAGCGAATACAATAAATGACGACAGTTATTCACCTGAAGTATTATTAGATAAAGAGGATTTAAGAAAAGTAACAGAAGAAGTTTTAGAAAGATTAAAACAAAAAGAAAAAGAAATTTTAAAACAAAGATTTGCTTTAGATACAAACAAAAAAGAAACATTAAAATCTATTGCAAAAAATCTTGGCATTAGTCCAGAAACAGTAAGACAAATAGAAATAAAGGCAATGAAAAAGATTAAAGATAATTTTTCATACTTAAAAGACTATTTGTATTGTTAAATAATTTTTTCACAGTTCCTCCTTCTCCTCCTATAAAATGATAAGGCTTGCCATCAAAGTAGCATGATGGCAAACTTATTTTTTTTGTATTCCAAGTAATATTAAAAAAACGGCACGATAATTAGTTGAAATATTAATTCTTTTTTAAAAATTCGTCAATCTTATCATATATTTTAAGAGTTGTTGGAGCTAAATTTTCTTCTTTAATTCTTTGTAAGATATATTTTTTTTTACTATTTGTAGTAGTGAAATTTTGTTTAGCCTCTTCAAATATAGATAAAGTTTCATAAATATTTCTATAATTAGGATATTCTCTACTAATTTTTCTAAAAATCTTTTCTGCTTGATTTATATCACCAGATATAAGTTCATTATAAGCATCAAAATAGGACTTTTCAATTTCTATGGTTTTTTTTGCTTGAATACTCATTCCTGAAAAAACGCCAGTAATATGTGCCCATGAAAATGTAAAAACAACGATTAAACTTGCAATGATCCCAAAAATTTCATTTAGAATAGTTAATTTGCTTTTTTCACTCATTTTATTCCCTCTTCATAAAATTTAAAAAAGAAAAAAATAACATACATTTTTTTTAAAGTCAATAAATTGAAATATAAAAAGTAAATTTGTAGATTTCAAAATATTATATTTTTTTAACTAATTTGTAATTATATAAATTAAAAAAATGTAATTTAAATATTAAATACAGAATAATTAATAAAAATATATAAAAAAATAATAAAAATTTATTGTTTTCTATATAAATGGTGATATTATTTATAGAAAGAGGTGAATTACTATGGCGAGAATAATAATAGTAGACGATGCCCAGCATACAAGGGGTGTATTAAAGACATTTTTAGAAGATCAAGGACATCTTATTAGGGGTGAATTTGAAGACCCT
>Ga0154388_1172_pt1 | contig 6626 bp, 6 predicted proteins | sample RifGroB1_FD_105631 | JGI IMG/M metagenome (GOLD analysis project Ga0154388, IMG submission 105631) | Spirochaetes bacterium GWB1_27_13
ATTTCTATGATTTCAAATTCTTTTACATCGCCAACTCTTAGTACTTCTGATGGGCTTTTGATAAATTTATCGCTCATTTGTGAAAGGTGTATTAATGCTGTTTCTTTTATACCAATATCAATGAATGCTCCAAAGTCAACAACATTTTTTACTTTGCCAGTAACTTTCATTCCTTGTTTTAAGTCATCAAAAGAAACAACGCCTTTTTGCATAATTGGTTTTGGATAGCCGTCTCTTGGGTCTCTGTTTGGTTTTTTTAATTCTTCTATAATATCTGTGATTGTTTGTTCACCAATGTCATATTTTTTAGAAAGTTTTTGTTTTTGTTCTGCTGGCACACCTTTGCCGAGTTTTATAACTTCGAGTATTTCACGAGCAACTTCATAATTTTCTGGGTGAACCCATGTATTATCAAGTGGGTCTGGGCTTTCTGGAATTTTTAAAAATCCTGCTGCTTGTTCAAATGTTTTCTCACCGAATCCAGATATTTTTCTTAGGTCTTCACGAGCCTTAATTGTACCAAAGTCATTTCTGTATTCTACAATATTTTTTGCAACAAAAGTTGTTATACCAGAGGCATATTTTAGTAAAGAAAATGATGCTGTATTAACATTAACACCAACTTTATTAACAACTGATTCTACAACCTCATCAAGGGTCGAAGATAATTGAGTTTGATTTACATCGTGCTGATACAAACCAACGCCAATTGATTTTGGATCAATTTTTACTAATTCTGCTAATGGGTCTTGGATTCTTCTACCAATAGAAATTGCACCTCTAATTGTTAGGTCTAAGTCTGGAAATTCTTCTCTTGCAGTATCAGATGCAGAGTAAACAGACGCTCCATCTTCATCTACAACTGTATATTGAACTGGTAAATTGTATTGAGTTATGGCATCAGCTACAACAATCTGTACTTCGTGTGAGCCAGTACCATTACCAACAGCAATTAATTCTACGTTATATTTTTTTACAGCCTCAACAATTGCTTTTTTAGAATCTTCTTTTCTTTCTTGATAGAATAAAAAATAACCCAAATATTTACCGTTTTCATCAAGACCAACGGCTTTTGTACCAGTCCTAATACCAGGGTCAATACCAAGAACACGAGTTTTTTTGATTGGTGGTTGCATCAAAAGCCCTGTTAAGTTTTCTGCAAAAACGCCAATTCCATGTTTATCTGCTTCTTCTGTAAAATCACTTCTAATTTCTCTCAAAACTGCTGGCACTAAAAGTCTTTTTAATCCATCGAGTATCGCATCTTTATGATATTCATTTGATATTATATAATTAGAAACTATTAGTTTATTACAATCTTCTTCTTCAAAGTCAATTTTTGCTTCAAGTTCTTCTTCTCTCTCGCCTCTATTTATAGCCAAAATTCTATGCGATTTAACAGTCTTAATCGGCTCTTTGTAATTGTAATACATTTTGTAAACGCTTGTTTCTTCATTTTTAAGACCCTTAACAACGAAATTCCCATTGCCAAAAATAAAATCTTTTATCATCTTTCTATTATCAACATCATGAGAAATTCTTTCTGCTATAATATCCATTGCACCTTGTAAAGCCTCTTTTACATTTTTAACACCTTTTTCTTCGTTGACAAATCGGTCTGCTTCTTTTTCGATAAGAGCAACATTTTCCATAAGGTTTGCAAGTTCTTCAAGCCCTTTTTCTATTGCTATCATACCTCTTGTTTTTTTCTTTCGTTTGAATGGTGCGTACAAATCTTCAAGTTCTGCGTAAGTTGTTGCTTTTGCTATATTTGTGTAAAGTTCTTCTGTAAGTTTACCCTGACCAAAAATACCTTTTGCAATTTCAATTCTTCTTGACTCAATATTTTCGTGATATAAAAGTTTGTGATTTACATCTCTTACCTGTACCTCATCCAAAGAACCTGTTGCTTCTTTTCGGTATCTCGAAATAAATGGAATCGTAGAGCCAGTTTTAAGTAAATCAACAGTTGCTCTAACCTGATGAACAGATATGTTTAAATCTTCTGAGATTTTTCGCTCAATTTCTGCCTGATTTATTAACAATGAATTTATAAATACTTCATTAATTTCCATAAAAAAATATCCTCCGTTTAAAAATGCTGGAGGATTTTTTTACTCCATTTATTGCTTATTGTCAACATAGAATTTTATTTTTATAGTTGAAATTAGTTTGCTTTTTTACCATAAGTACGCGGGGGAGAGGGGATTAAGAGGGGTAAAATTTAAGTTAGAAATAGTGTGGGGAAGTATTTATCACATAAAACAAAGAAGCACGAAGTTAATGCCATTAAGTTAAGCAATTTTAATCTGTGTTATATATACAGAATCTTTTTACTTTATTGATTTTAAAATATAAATACTGACAGGTTCTGCAATGCCCTTGATTTTTTGATCAGAAACTTCAATAGTTTCTATTTTATTTTTTAAGTTATTGTTAACATTCTCTGACAAAAGTATCATATTCTGTTTTGCTATACTACAGAGTCTTGAAGCAAAATTTACTGCATCACCAATAACAGCGAATTCGGTTCTATTTTTACTTCCAATATGAGCTGCTATTACTTCACCAGAATTAATACCTATTCCAACAAATAATTCAGTATTATTATTTTTGTTTATTTCTATTACTTTTTTTATGATTTCAGTAGAACATCTTACTGCCGTAAGTTCATCTTCAAAAGTAGCCATAAGCTCATCGCCAACAAATTTATCAATGTCTCCACCAAATTCCTCTACAACATCTGCTTCGACTTGTAAAATAGTGTTTAAATTTTTAACGACTTCACTTGGCGTTCTTGTTGAAGAATATGCAGTAAATCCTCTAATATCAGCAAATAAAACAGTAATTTGTTTTTTTATTCCTTCAGAGTCATACCCATGGTCTTTTTTTATTAAATCTTCTGTTGATTTAGAAATATATTTTGATAATTTAAATCTTTCTTTAACTCCACGAATCATATCATTTATTTTATTAGAAAGGTCTCCTAATTCGTCTTTATTTTTAATTACAACTTTTACTTCAAAATTACCATTTCCAACTTCTTTAACAGTATCACCTATTATAAGAATCGGTTTAATTATCATTGATCTCATAAAGTATATTAAAATTATAGCAAACACAACCCCTATTATAATAAAAAATAAAGTCATAAGTGTTCTTGCTTGATCTATTTGTTTATAAATTCCTTTGATCGACACATTAAAATGTGCAACTCCTCTTACAAAATCACTATCTCCATGGCAAGCTCTACATTCTGTATAATTTAAAATAGGAAAAAAATATTCCATTTCTTGTTTATCAGTTAGTTCAACAGTTACAGGTGTTTTTGAGTCCAAGACTTTTTGAAAATTGATATTTTTTAATATATTTTTTTCTACTCTTGGAGTTTGAACAAACATAACTTTATTCTGAAAATTATTGACTTGATCTATTGTTTTATAGTCATTAAATGCGTTTGTTCCATCAACTCTAAAAATAGAAATTTCCTTAAAGTCTTCTATTTCTCTCAAACTCGACATTGTGTTTACTGCAATTGGAGCTTCTCCATTCAGCATTATATTTCTAATAACATGATTTAATATTTCAGTATTTATTGAAAGGGTTTTTTGAGTAGCAGAAATTAAATTATTTTTTTGAGTATTTACTGTAATATATAATGCAACCAAAATAATAACAATAAATATAAATATAATCAAAGACATTATTTTTATTTGAATAGAATTTAATTTCATTTATTAATCTCCTTTTTGTCAAGAGATTTATCAAGAGGATGAACAATTATAAAATCATTATCAAACATTCCTAAATGGCAATCTATACAGTTTTCAACTTGACCTTCATTTACTATTTTACCATCTGGAGTAAATGTAGCCCAAAACCAGTCGCTAAAATCTGGATTATAGTCAGCGATTTTTATCATTACATCTATATTTCTTAATTCTTTTTGAATGTTATAATTTTCTTCTACTATTATACTATCATAAGGAGCTACTTTATCTGGAATAGGTAACGAATTGTATAATTGCTTATTTATATAAATTTTATGAAACCTTCCATGAGGAGATTGACCTTCTTGTAATCCTTCATGATCTGGCCACATTTTGTATTTTTTATAATTATTCTCAACTATAATTCTATTCCATAGAGATTTACCAGATATATTTTCACTTGTTAATGGAGGTAAATTTGTAATTTCTGTTTTTTTACAAGAAATAAATGAGAAAAAAATCATTATGAAGATAATTATTTTTTTCATTATAACTCCTATTTTATAGCACAAATATAGTTGTGAAACATTTGCCTTTTATAATTATAATTTTTTAAATGACCATTATTAATCATTAAATAATAAATTTTTATTATTTAATGATCTTTGTAGAAGCATTTTAGTATATAAAGACACAAAATAAGATAGTCTTTTATTACCTAACACACATTTATTTTTCAATTATTGAAGTTAAAGTTATCGTTTTATTCTTTAATGTTCCTTTTACTTCAATAAAAACACCTTCTTTTTTAGTAGTTTTTTCTATTATATTTTTATATGCCAAGCTATTTCCTGCCTTAGCAAATCTATAAAAAGTATAAGTATCTTTGCCTTTATCTTTAATAAAAATTCCAAATCCAGACTTTGCACAACTACTCATCTTCATACAAGCAACAGTATGTTTTTGTGGATTTTTAATTAAATTTTCATTGCCTAAATCTTTACCTTTTACACCACAAAGTACATCACATATATATCCCTCAAAAACTTCTTCTCCAGTAGTTTGTGAAAATGAATAATAAAAAGAAAAAACCAATAGAAAAAATAAAATCGCTGCTATTTTTTTCATAAAAAACATCCTTATATAATTATAAATATATAACTTTAAAAAAGCTAAATTTTAAATTAAAATTTGAAACAGTATTAAGATTTGCCATTCTTTATATATATAAGAATCGCTCTAATTCTTATTATAATATTAATCAATTGTTTTTAGAAAGTCAATTAGAATAATATTATCTCAAAAATTAATTTAAATTCCAAATGACAAGAAGAAAATTTCTATAAATTTCATAGATGATCTTTCATTCTTCAATAATGAATACATCTTTTACTATTTTAAAAAAAATATAACTTAATTTCATAAAAAAATAATTTTATAAGGTATAATTCTTATTTCACATCTTTATCATAAGGATTTTTAATCTTAACCGCAATTCCTGTAGAAAAGGTGAGGCTCATTATTACATCGTCTTTTTCTAGCCTGTACATTCCGCTTAATAAAATTGAGTTAAGAAAACCCATTCTATATTTAAAAGAATTGTACCAGTAAAGATAGTCGTTTATTTTTATCCCAAGTCCAATGCCTGCTTCAAAAAATGCGGAGGTATAATATTGGAGTAACATCGTAGTATGTTGAAAGCCAGCGCCTGCAAAAATTTTTATGTAGACTAATTTCCAATCATATTGTCCAAAAATTTCAAGCCCATTGTAAATTATGCTTCCTTCTATTGGCTTTGAATCAATATGAATGACACTTCCACTCCCAACCATAAGTTGTAGCCCAAAATATTTGATTAGATAAATGGAGATGTACAAATCAAGGGTCGGTGTTACAACAAAAGCCCCGTCTCTTATTAAATGTTGGTAAAAATCGCCTATATAAAGACCAAATCCACCCTCAAAAGAAATATCTACTATATTTTTTGCAATAAGTTTATTATTTCTCTTGTCTTCCTTCTTTTCTTGGGAATAAATTGTAAAAAAGATATTAATTAAAATTAGTATTACTATTATTTTTTTCATAGTTTTTTACGATAAATATTTAATTATTTTTTGTCAAGCAAAAAAATAAAGCTTGAATATATTAAGAAATTCGTTTATAAAATTAAAATCTTTTTTACAATACTAATTAAATCGGTGAAAATAAGTGCAAATAATAGATTTAAAAGAAGGCGAAAAATTAACATTAAAAAACGATGGATTTCTATCTTTGTTTTTTGTAGGTGTTGGTTCAGCATTCTCTAAACTACATTACCAAACAAATCTTTTAATTATAAAAGCTGATACTCATCTTCTTGTAGATTGCGGCACTTTAACACCTATGGCTTTATGGAAATATGGATGTCCGATTGTAAATATAAGTAATTTTTTAATAACTCATTCTCACGCTGACCATATCGGAGGACTTGAAGAAGCAGCTCTTATGGGTAGATATGTTGTCAAGAAAAAACCAAATATGATTATAACAGAAGAATACTCTCACATCTTATGGGATATGTCTCTAAAAGGTGGAATTAGATTTAATGAAAAACATATAAAAGGCGGACTTGTTTTTACCGATGTTTTTCATGCTTTACATCCTACTTTAGTAAGTAATACTCCAAGAGAATATTGGAATATTGACTTTGAAAACTTAAACATAAAATTATTTAGAACAAAACATATTCCAGACTCTGTGCAAAGTTGGGAAGATGCCTTTCTTTCTTATGGTATTATTATTGATGAAAAAATTTTGTTCACATCTGATACACAATTTGATCCTGATTTAATCCATGATTTTCTAAAACTCTATCCTACAATTGAATTTATTTTTCATGACTGCCAATTTTTTAAAGGTGGAGTTCATTGTTCTTAT
>Ga0154388_1163_pt2 | contig 3012 bp, 5 predicted proteins | sample RifGroB1_FD_105631 | JGI IMG/M metagenome (GOLD analysis project Ga0154388, IMG submission 105631) | Spirochaetes bacterium GWB1_27_13
TTTGTTACAGCAAAAAAAATAAAACAAAATCAAACCATAGTTGAAGAAAACGCAAATAAATTACTTATTCCAGAAGGAAATAAATTCGTTAAAAAGCCATTTACAGGTTATGACCCAGATACTACTGGATTTTACTATTACGAAGTAAAAAAGGGGAGTACTTTAATTGGTTATATTGTTTCTGTGATAGGAAAAGGTTATGGTGGGGCGATGAAAGTTATGGTTGCATTTGATTTAAATTTAAAAATATTAAATATGAAATTATTAAGCAATGCAGAAACGCCCGGTATTGGTAAAAAAGCAGAAAAACAAGAGTATATGGCTAAATTTATCAATACAAACACAAAAGAAAAACCATTTCCATACAATAAGAGTATGCTTTCTCAGAGTGATAAAGATAGTATCACAGGAGCAACTATTACCTTTAATGGTGTTACAGGTGCTGGTAGAATGGCTATCGATTTACTAAAAAAACAAATTGGGGAATAATATGGCTGATATTAAAACAAATAATTCATTTAAAGAGTTTGCAAAAGGTATTTTTAAAGAAAATCCTGTTTTTGTTATATTACTTGGGCTTTGTCCAACTCTTGCTGTAACAACATCTGTTGCTAATGGTATTGGAATGGGGATTGCTGCAACTTTTGTACTTCTTTGTTCAAATATTTTAGTTTCTTCTTTAAGAAACTTTATTCCAGAAAAAATAAGGATACCTTCATATATTGTTATAATTGCATCTTTTGTTACAATAGTGGATTTGCTATTGCAAGCTTATCTTCCTCCATTAGCAAAATCTTTGGGGGTTTTTGTACAATTACTCGTTGTAAATTGTATCATTCTTGGTAGAGCAGAGGCTTTTGCTTCCAAAAATAATATTGTTAATTCTATACTTGATGCTTTGGGAATGGGGCTTGGTTTTACAATTGCTATAACTTTAATTAGTTTAATTAGAGAAGTTATTGGTACTTGTGGAATTGATTTTAGAGACTATGGGGCACAAAATATTCTTTTGAGTCAAGATGGCTCTTTTTATTTAGAAATTTTTGGTAAGAAGATAGAAGTATTTAAAGGTGCTTTAGTTTTTATTGCACCAGGTGGAGCATTTATTGTTGTTGGGGTAATTTTAGCGGCAATAAATTATCTTAAAATCTTACAATCTAAAAAGGATAAAAAATGAAAGAACTTATAGCTATATCTTTAGGAACTATTTTTATAAATAATTTCGTTTTAGCAAGATTTTTGGGTTTGTGTGCTTTTGTTGGAGTAAGTAAAAATCTTGACTCTGTTTTGGGAATGGGTTTAGCTGTAACTTTTGTAATGACTATGGCTAGCATGATTACATTTGTTATTTACAGATATGTTTTAGAGCCTGCTGGTGTTCAGTTTCTTGAAACGATTTCTTTTATATTAGTTATTGCAACTTTGGTACAATTAATTGAAATTGTTATGAAAAAAACCATTCCAACGCTTTATAATGCTTTGGGTATATATCTTCCATTGATAACTGTAAACTGTGCAGTTTTAGGTGTTGCAGTAATTAATATAGAACAAAATTACAATTTTATTAATTCAACAGTTCATGGTTTTATGGGTGGAGTGAGTTTTATGCTTGCTTTGTTTCTTATGTCTACAATTAGAGAAAAACTTGATTTAGCAGATGTACCAGAGTCTTTTAAAGGAGTACCAATTGCTTTTGTTACGGCAGGACTTATGGCTTTAGCATTCTTAGCTTCTGACAAATCGATGCTTGAATATTTAAAATAGGTTTTGATATAGAACTTATTATCTGGCTATCCCCTATTTTAATAAATGGGGATTTTTTATCACGAAGAATACAAATATTACGAAGAAATATTTGTAAAAGTTACCTTTTTTCTATGAAATTTTTGTGAACTTCGTGGTTATATTTTCCCAGTTAATTGTATATAAACAAAAAACTGGGTGTAGGTGAGGGTAAATTATGATTTGGGGAATACTTTTATTAACAGTTTTAGGATTTTTATTTGGACTTGGGCTTGCTATCGTTGCTAAATTTTTCAAAGTTGAAGAAAGTCCTAAAATTAGTGAAATTTTAGCTAGTCTTCCTGGTGCAAATTGTGGAGCGTGTGGATACCCAGGATGTGCGGGTTATGCTCATGCTGTTGTAGAAAAAGGAGCAGAGATAAATTTGTGCGTACCAGGTGGACCTTCTCTTGTCGAAAAAATCGGTAATATAATGGGGAAAACTGCAAGTGCGAGAACTAAATTTGTTGCAAAAGTTTTCTGTCTTGGTGATGACGCTGTTTCTCTAAAAGACTATCAATTTAATGGAGAAGATGATTGTTCTGCTGTTTATTCTTTTTATCAAGGTGATAAAACTTGTAAATATGGGTGCGTTGGCAAAGGCAATTGTATTAGAATATGCCCAGTAAATGCTATTAAAAGAGATGAGTTTAACAGAGTGTGGGTTAATGAATCAGAATGTATAAGCTGCGAAAAATGTGTTAAAATATGCCCTCCACAAGTTATAAAAATGATACCATTAGATGGTGGACATTTTGTTGCTTGTTCAAGCCATGATAAAGGTGGAGTTGTTAAACAAATATGTAAAAGAGGATGTTTTGGTTGTAAAATATGTGAAAAAGTAACACAAGAGCCGGATCGAATTGTTGTTGGTGATAACCTTGCTGTTGTTAAATATGATCATAAAGGAGATTTGCATAATGCAGCTGTAAAATGTCCTGCAAATGTAATAATACCTATTAAAAATCAAAACAATCTTGAGATAAAAAAAACAACTTAATGGAGAAAAATTATGATTATAAATCCAAATCAGATGGAAAAAGAAATAAAAGTTAAAATGAGAGGTGGCGATGGAGATGTTCATCTACTTCATTTTGTAAGTCCTAAAGACTTAAAAAACGCAAGACTTTTGGCAAAAATTACTATACCTTGTGGTGCAAGCATTGGTGAACACGAACATATAAATGAAACAGAATACTATATAATTTTAAAAGGTAAAGCAATTGTTGT
>Ga0154388_1089_pt1 | contig 2502 bp, 2 predicted proteins | sample RifGroB1_FD_105631 | JGI IMG/M metagenome (GOLD analysis project Ga0154388, IMG submission 105631) | Spirochaetes bacterium GWB1_27_13
CAAAACCAGGTAAAGATGGAAATGTTATAACACAAATAAAGAATAAATTTAAAGATAAAGATAAAGAAGATGATAAAAAAGTAGAAATAAATTTTGGTCAATATGATTTAGGATTCACACATAAAAATGATACTGTTTCTTGTAAACCAGAAGAAATAGCAAAATTTTTTCTTGAAGAAGATAATTTTTTAAATACAACAGATAATTTTTTTAGAGAAAATATTTATTCAACCCGAACTACTTGGAAAGGTCAATTTACCCAATTTAAGAAAAAAAATGAGACAACATTAGAAGAAGATAATAACCAAATATTAGATAAGAATCTAAATGATAATATCGATCCAGAAATAATTAAAGATATATATGATAAAAATATGGTAAAAATTCAAACAATTGAAAAATTTATTCCTTCACATATATATAAAGGAATAATTAATTTATTAATTTTAGAAATTAAAATTTCGCATTCTCTTTTTACTAGAGATACAGCCAAAGAATTTGAATATATTTTTTATACATTTTTTGATTTCATTGAAAAAATATCGATTCTTTTAGAACAAAATAAAAAAATATTAAATTCAAACCAAGATAAAACTAATAAAGAAAAAAAAATTATAATTTCTGATGTTATGGATTCACTGGAGACCTCTTTATTAAATTTGTCAGAATTAATTTCAAATAGATTTCAAGCAAGTCGTTTAAGTTTTGAAGTTCCTCAGTATAATTTAAAATTTTTAGGTTCTATTTCTAAAATATATAAAGCCTACTCTTGTTTAATTCATAAAATATTAGAATCTTGCAAAAATGAAGAAAAAATTAAATTTTTTGCAAATATTAAATTATTAAAAACAATGTTTTCAATGCAATATTTTAAAAAAATACCCAATGATAATATACTAATTTCTATTGATTTTACAACCAATGACTTTTTTTATTTTAATGAATCTATCCCATTAATTTTTCATGAAGTATTTCATTATATCAAAACTCCTTTTGATATTTTAATTAACATTTTTTTTAAATTAGTTATGATAAATCTATTAAATCAAAGAATATTATATTTTATACAATCTATAGATGATGAAAAAATAAGTTCTACTATAAAAGAAATAATGAAAAATGAAGAAATATATAATAATTTTTGTTCATTACTTTATAAAGACATAAAAAAGAGTATAGAAGATAATTTTAATTGGAATAAAGAAACTGAATCTAAAAAAATTAATTATAAATTAGAATGGAATGATTTTACAGATAAATTAATAAAAAGTTTTTTTAAATTTTTTAGTCCTGATGCTTATGAAAAAAAATATACTGAAGAAGAAATTGATACATTTGCTTTGTTTAAAAATACATTTACTTTTTTAAAAGAATATATAAAAGAAGAAAAAATAATAGAATCTGATAATAAAATAATAATTGAATTAAAAGGTTTCTTTGCAAAAATTAAAAATCATTTGTTTAGTTATAGCGAGGATTTATTTGATATTGTGTATTCTTATATAGAGAGTTTTAAAGAAATAAAATCTGATTTTTTTATGATATTATTTTTAGATTTGGATACTAAAGAATATTTAAAAATATTATTAGATTTTTTTAAAAAACAAAAATTCTTAGTAAATAAAAACGATATTGGGCTTAATTTAAGAATAGGATCTATATTAGATATTTTAGGTGCTAAAAATATAAATAATATTCTAATTGATATACTCAAAGAAAATAATAATATAGTAGTAAATCAAAACAATGTTATGGATTTATGTCTAAAAGAATTTAATATTGATATTATAGATTTTTATAATCAATATAAACAAGAATCAAGAAATATTTTAGTCCCATATACAAATATTTTAAAATTAATATATTACATTTATAAATTTAATAAAAAAGATAATAATACAAAAGATACTATTTATAATGAGTTAGAAAAACAAATTTATACTAATAATAAACAAGTTTTTCCTAACTGGTATGAGGAGGATTATCTAACTATATTAAAATCTGTTAAAAAATATAACCCAAATATTAGTTTAAAAAAGAATATACAAGAAATCCTAACTTGGGATTTCGACTCTATTCAAAAAACCTACAAAGAATACATTAAAACCACTGATAATTTTGATAAATTTCAAAAACAACTTCAAAGCATTATGAAATACTGGGTTTAATATTTTTATAATATCAAAACTTTTGCTACCTACTATAATCTTTAAGTAGGGACTACTTGACAAGCCATTAGCCCCTAAGTAACAGTAAGGACTCAATAAAAATTCATAATCTATTTTTTAGTTTTTAAAACAACATCCTTTTAGACTATATCATAAACATAAGCAAGTTCATCGCAAACTTCGAGTTTTGGGCATTCTAAACATTCTCTCCAGAGTTTGCGTGGAAATAAGTCTTTACTGACAAGTTTAAATCCAAGTTTCTCAAAAAATTTATCTTGATAAGTTAGTGCTATAACACGAGGAATATTTAGATTTTTTGCTCTTTCAAGTGCTT
>Ga0154388_1167_pt2 | contig 1000 bp, 2 predicted proteins | sample RifGroB1_FD_105631 | JGI IMG/M metagenome (GOLD analysis project Ga0154388, IMG submission 105631) | Spirochaetes bacterium GWB1_27_13
TTTTGTAATATAAATTTATTCTCAATTTATTAATTCAAAACAGCCTTCTTTTTCATTATAATTAAATATTTCTCCAGTTTCTATAATGTAATACCAACCGTATATATTTAACTGTTGTTTTTGATATTTCTCTCTAATAAAAGGATAAGTAAATAAATGCTTTATTTGTTCAACTATATTCATCTGTTCTGTAAGCCATTCTCTTGCAGAAATATCTTCTCCTGACAATTGTTTTAATACTTTTTCTTTTATTGGTTTTGCAAGTTCAAGCCATTTTTTTGTATGCGGGATTTTATTTAGTTCTTCCTCTCTTAAATATAATGAAGCACATCCCCCACAATTAGAATGCCCACAAACTAAAATGTTTTCAACATTTAATACTTGCACTGCATATTCAATAGCTGAAGTTGTTGCTAAGAACTCTTCAGAGATTCTATACATAGGAACAAGATTTGCAATATTTCTTATCATAAATAATTCACCTGGCACTGTTTTTGTGATTAGATTTGGAACAACTCGCGAATCAGAACAACCAATAAAAAGAGTATGAGGTTTTTGTTCCCTACCAAGGTCTGTAAACAAATCTTTATAAGATTCAAAATCATTTTTTTTAAATTTAACTATTCCATCAAGTAATGTTTGCATTTTTCCTCCTCTTTTATTATTGAATAATTTGTAAATTTAGTAAAAAATGTAATTTTTATTTAAATAAGAGATTTTTGTTAATTATAAAATATTATAAAAATAAATTCAAATATTTATATTATATTTAAAAAAAAAATATAATAATTTTGATTAAAAACTTATTAATACACATTATTATTACATTTTAGAAACATTTAACTATACAAAATTTATTTACAACTAACTTTTAACCTTTATTTGTGAGGTAGAAATCATATTTATAAATGCAATACAAGCACCTATAAGAAATACAAATTGATAACCAAATTTTAACCATATTAAGCCACTTATAAGAGCAATAGAGATAGAAAAAATA